>Ga0209589_1009243_pt1 | contig 14988 bp, 7 predicted proteins | sample CowpeawhiteBW_FD_187525 | JGI IMG/M metagenome (GOLD analysis project Ga0209589, IMG submission 187525) | Root nodule microbial communities of legume samples collected from California USA - Cow pea white BW (SPAdes) (version 2) | ecosystem: Host-associated > Plants > Roots > Nodule | place: USA... | reverse complement strand
TTGAAATCCAGATCCATTAAATGGATTTTAAATGGATTGGATTTTTAATAAAATGGATTATAAATGGATTGGATTGAAGGAAAAGTGGATTGGATTAAGAAAATTAGATTTTTTGCCCACCCCTAATGTTTCCTTTTTCATTTCATCTTCTTCCTTTGTCCTCCCGCACCATTCCCTCCATCTCCTCCCTCCTCACTATTTCTGGTTTCTTTCCAGAGTTGCCAATTGACTCTTTTGTTTTACATGATACTCAACTGTTTCGTCTCTATTCAAATTCACATTTAACTTGTACAACTTTTACATCTTTATTTAATGTGTGTCTTATATTAACTTGCATTTTCAAACTAACAGTGCAACTAAGGGATGCAAAACTTGCATAAAGTAGGAGTGGGCATGGATTGAATTTTTAATGATTCAATCCACATTCATTATAGATCCAAATAATTGGATTAGATTTTCGACCCAAATCCATTTTTTTAGCAAAAGTAATTTGGATTTTTTTTAAATTCAAATCCAAATATTTGGATCAAAATTTAAATTCAATCCAAATATTTGGATCAAGTTCAAAATCTAGAATCCATTTTTTATAAAGAAATTTAAATTGAATTTTTTAAAACTTTGTCATTAAGGCCCAGATGACCCGGATGAGCCCGACGACCCGGATGACCCAGACAAGCTCGACAACCCAGACGAGCCAGACAACCCGGACGAATCTGATGACACGAACAGGCTCGATGACAAGAATGGGCCCGACAACTAGGACCGACTAGACGACCCAGACGGACCCGTCAAAATAGTCGGGCCCAATCAGGTAGTCGAGCACGTTCGATTTGTGGGGCCCGTCTGGGTCGTCAAGTACGTCAAGGTCGTCAGGTCCGTCCGGGTCATCAGGCTCGTTCGGGTCCTCAAGCTCGTTTGAGTCGTAGGGCCCGTCCGAGACGACGGGCCCATTTGGGTCGTAGGGCCCGTCCGGGTCGTCACACACATTCGTGTCGTCGTGCCATCTGGGTCGTAAGGCCCGTGTAGGTTGTCAGGCTCGTCCGGGTCGTCGAGCCCGTTTGGGTCGTCCGAGTCGTCAGGTCCGTCCGGATCGTTGAGCCCATCTAGGTCGTAAGACCTGTGTAGGTCGTCAGGTTCGTCCTGGTCGTCGGGCCCGTCCAGCTCTTTGGGCCTACCTGACCCGTTCGGGTCTTTGGGCCGCCTGACCCGCGTGACCCGTTCGGGTCTTCGGGTCCGTCTGACTCGTTCTGGTCTAAGGGGTCGCCTTACCCGTTCGATTCTTCGAGCCCGCCTGACTCGTTCGAGTCATCGAACCCGCCTGAATCGTTCGAGTCATCGGGCCCGCCTGACCCGTTTGGGTCTTCGGGCCCGCCTGAATCGTTCGGGTCTTCGGGCCCGCTTGACCCGTTCGGTTCTTCAAGCCCGCTTGACCCATTCGGTCATCGGGCCCGCCTGGCCCGTTTAGGTCTTCGAGCCCGCTTTGTCCGTTCGGATCTTCGAACCTGCCTGGTCCGTTCGGGTCTTCGGGCCCACTTGGCTCATTCGGGTCTTCGGGCCCACCTGGCTCGTCGGGTCATTGGGCTCGCCTACCCCGTTCGGGTCATCAGGCTCACTCGAATTTTTCGGATCGTTGGGCCTGATCAATTCGTTCGATTTGTTGGACCCACCTAGCTCGTTCATATCTTTAGGCCCGCCCAACCTCTTATGGTCATTGAGCGCCCGATTCGTATAGGTCGTCAAGCAAGGTCCGTCCAAGTCTGAATTTAGCTTAGTCCATCTCAACCTTTAGTCTAACCCAACTAAAAGTTTAAATTGAAAATTTGGATTGGATTTTTTGGATTATCCATATTTAAAAATCTTGATTTATAAAATGGATATCCAATCTATAAAATATATAAAATGTAGATTAGATTGAAATCCAGATCCATTAAATGGATTTTAAATAGATTAGATTTTTAATAAAATGGATTATAAATGGATTGGATTTGAGCAAAAGTGGATTAGATCAATAAAACTAGATTTTTTGCCCACCCCTAGCATAAAGGTAAAAGGTTGAAATAAAATGGTTGACAAAATTGATGAAATCATTATATAAATATATAGGATGAGTGAACCATGCAGAAGAGTGATTTCTATTTGCACAAGAGTTCAGTGCAGAAAAAGTTAGTCAGCCCCGGGAAGAAGCTTAGTGCTAGATTGGCTGGTTGTGCCAAAACCTCTTACAGAAGCAGGGATGATTCTGGACGGTGACAGCACCTCTGCGAACGAAAAGTTATAAGAATCTGTTCCTAATCTACTCTGCAACCACCCTTTGTTCCCAGAGAATCCATCAGCAACAATCCATGTGTTCTTGAAACCAAGGCTGGTCAGTGTTCTTCCCACTGTTTTTGCCACATCCGAATACCTAATGTTACAACAAATGCTCAAGTTAACACGAAAAACAATGGAATAGAATCAATCAAAGTGTAGACATGGAAGGAAACCCACGAGTCCAGGATCACAACGTTGGTGCCTTTGTTGATTTTCTTCAGATAAGTAATCTTCAAAGCCACTATTTCAGCTTCCAATTTCTTCACATTCTTCACCTGCCCTCTGACCTTACTCGGCAGTTCTTCCAACCTGAAAGACCAAAACAAGTGACAGTAGAGTCATAATGTTTTTGTTTCTCCTAGAAAATGTTCGGTAGTGGATAAAGCAATAACTTACGGAATGGCAACCATCCTGTTTTTAGCACTAGAGGGAAGGCGAGGGATACCAGTCTTGTCCTTGTCTTTCTCGGACCTGATATCAATCAAAACGTAGTTCTGTGCAGATATCAAATCAAGGGCTTGAGCAGGAGTTAGGTCTCCTACAAGGTCATGGAAGCAGAAGTGTTAAGTTAAGGCTCCATAATAGCTTAGTCCATGCATACAAAAAACAAGGTAATTTGCATCAAAAGGAGTCTTTAAGGTACCTTTGTAACCACGAAGATTCGAGGATATGACAGACCAGATAGGAGGAATCAGTAGGTAGGCAACAAATAGTGCTCCTGCAGTTCCAGCAATCACTGTTGGGTCTGAAGAGGATAAGGTTTCAACGGTTGAAGAAGCTATTGGCTTCGCAACATCAATCACCTTGGTCGTTTGTTGTGCAGCATCTGCCACTGTCTGATATCAAAGACACTATCCTCATCAGGTTCACAAATGTAGCTTTTCAATCATTGATTGAATAAACTGTTAGTGAAAAATAAAATGCATGTATATAAACATATTCTAATTTAAGGTGAACACACTTTCGCTGAGAACCAAAGAGTAGTTTCTAAAGATACAAAATTCCATTTAAAGAACTGATCTTTCTTAACATGATATTCCATTGTGTGAATATGTCAACAAAGATTATCATTGTGTTTGTGTCTAAACTTTATACTACCAAATGACTAACTTGCATTGTAGTTATAGTTCAGTCACAGCAGAAACAACAAATACCCCTAGAAACTCAGCGTAACCACAGAGCCTAAAGAAAGTAGAAAGATGCAGTTAGGGAAATAAACCTTAGCAGCAGTGATAACAGGTTCGGTATCGACACCAGAGTTTTGCAGCGCTTCTTGGGCCTTCTTGGAAGCTTCAGAAATGGCAGGAGAAGCATATTTCAAGGCCTCTTCCCCAGCTTGCTGCACAATCGGCAACGCCGTTTCGATGCCAGGTTTCAGAGCGTTCCCAATTACCTCAGCAATACGCTGTGCCGTGTCAAAAACACTCGAACCCACTTCCTGAACCTGATCAATCGTTTTCTCAACCTATAAATAAAACAATTAAAGTTAGATTCTTTACAAGATAAACAAATGCTACAAACTATTTCAGATAATGGGTAGGCGAGGAAATCGAAAAAAATTACTTGGGTGAGAGACGAAACAATCTGGTCCTTGGCGATGGAGACAGCGGCTTTGGCTTCGTTGGGAGGGGCGAAGAGAGCGAGGAGCGAAATGGTGGATGAGGTTGGCAGTGCTATGTGGGTGCGTCTGAGTTGAGGTTTGGTAAAAGTGGTGACTACTGTGTGTGGAGAAGGAGTTGGAAGAGAAGGTCTTGGAGAAGCTGAAGCAGCCATGGCAGAAATCTCCATTGGTGGTTGCTACTCTCTCTCTCTCTCTCTCACACACACACTCCCTTACTCAAAGATTCTTTGCCACTGAGTTTAGAAAGTGATTGGTTGAAGGACGAATGATGAAAAAAGTGAGCTAGAGTGATGAGAGATGTGTGGCCGAAATCCACTGTGAAAGTTTCATTGTTCTTTATGTCCACCTATGCACCATCTATGTTTGAGGCTGCAAAACTATCTCCACTCCACGTGGCATGAACTTTCGTGGAGAACGATAATTCAAACAGTTTGGTAGACCCGATTTGAGTCGAGTCTCACTTCTTTCTTTCTTATTTGTCTTTCAAACACTCGAGTTTAATCGAATCATGTCTGAGGTTGTTCAAAAAGACCTTAAACTATTTTCGCCAACTCACGTGATTTGATTTTCGTGTATTATGTATGATTTCATGTTTGACTTATCATAGGTATTAATCAATATAAATTCATACAGGTGTGATATACATAATATATTTGATAATTGATGAAATGATGTTTTGCAAACATGCTTTTTTTGTGTTTTCACTGTGCATCGAAAAATCACAATCCTATAACACAGCATAATCAAATTTCTGATATGAATAATACCTGATGCAAACATGTTTCTGCTAAAGCATATTTTTCTTGACAAAACTAAGAAAATGTAAGGGTGAAATTAGTAAAAACGGAACTAAGGATAATAGTTTGTTATGGTAAATGTCTTTTGAGTTGAGTATAAACAAATGGCTTTTTCCTTATTGCACACCTTCATTATTACTAACTGCACAGCATACCTTCATTATTACTAACTGCACAGCATACTAACACAAAAAAATTAAAATATTTTCTCTTCTGCATCATGTCGTTGTCACTGTGACCACCGTCATTGTTGCGCCATTAATGCCTCACCTCCATTTTACACCGTTGAGGAAGAAGAAGACTAAGACCTCGTTCTGAAAAAAAAAAAAAAACAATTGTCAAATGCGCATTTCGTATGTTCTGAAAAATTCATTCTAGAAAGTATTATAATCTAGAAGGTATTATATGTGTTTTGTAAAGCTATGGAATTTTTTTTTTAATTTATAAAACAAATAATTCGTAAGTATTTTTTCAGAAGATAAAATAGTCATTTTAAAAGTTATGGGGTGCAGGAAGAAAAGCCTAACAAATTCCATCACTTTCCGTTGGGCTTCATAACATTTTAGGCCCAAAAAGAATAAAAGAAATTAAAATGACAAAAACATAGTTAAGAGTACTTAAATGTTTATTCTGTAACTTAAACATGAGAAATAAATAGACTAAAGTGGCTCCTGGAACTCTTTTTAACATTTTAGTTTTTTTTAATAAAAAAATATGGATACATTAGCATTCAAATTCAAGTCAAATTTTAAGTCAAGTAGAATTTTATTGGAAAGAATTCAACTCAACTCATTTTCAATTATAGTTTTTGTTCTCTTTTTAATATTTTTTCAAGTTTCACTGAAATTAAGACTGAATGTTTCACTTAAAAAAGTTTAATAAAAACTATGTCTAATTTTTATAAATATTGAAACAGGAGAGTTAATTTCAATTATAAATATTAATTAGTATGATTTAAAAATCACAGTCGAAGTTCCCCTATATACAGACGAGGAAACAAAAAAAAAATCATTTCGGTCTTCTCATTCTTCTAATTTTAATTTTTTCTTAAAAGACATCCAAAAGTTCAGTGTTGATAATTAATGGAAGAATCTTCTCTGTCAAGATATTGATAAACCTCTGAATTATATCCAATAATTGATTTATATAACAATGAAAAATCTAAAAAAACACAAATGAGACATAATAATTCTACGAGATTCTTGAGTCACATGCATGATTAAACTGTCTTATAATTGTAGATCGAGGTGTATGAGCAATTACTTTAGTTGTCTTAAAATCTTTACTTACTTTATATTTGGATAGATAGTTTCACATTTTTTTAAATATTTAAATATATTAAATTTTAAATTATTTTCTTTTTTAAATATTTTACTTAGATAAAATAATTTAAATTTATATATTTATTTTTATTTAAATAAAGTAATAATTTATAAAAAATATTTAAATACTATCTAATTATTAATAATTCAAATATATCAAATATTAATGATCTTATTTTATTTTGATTGAAAACACCCAAACCTTAATCAAATCAACAATTAAATTAAAAAATAAAATATAAAACTTTTGAGAATATAAGAATTTTAAATTTGTACTCTTTAAGTAAAATTTAAAATTGTATTATTTTAAATAATTTAATTAATTTTAAAAATCTCGTAAAATTTCTTAATAAAAATAGCATATATTCTACAAATATATTTTAAAAATTATCTATAAAACTAAATTATCTTCTTAAAATTTTGTATCAAATCCCACATTATACTCGAAGTGGTAGCATGCAGCATGCAATCGTCTGTGAGAGAACATCCAACACAAAACGACGTTGCTTAGAACAAAACATGCTCTCGATCAAGCATGTTTTTAACCTAGCTAGCTTTCTTTCCAGCTGTCACATGTAGAAGAGTAGTGTTGACTCTTCAATCATCTTAATTTTACATTAAATCATCTTAACTCTATTAATTACCGTGTTCGAGTTAAGACGAACACAATATAAAGAGAAAAAGTTATAAATTTATTGTCTGAAGGTTTAAAAATAAACATCTCTTATATAATTTTCTCCATAACTTTATCATGATTGAATATTTTCAATATTTACTTTTGAAGACCCACATCATAAAACATCACTTAAAGGACAACCTTACTCATCATAACTTTTATACAAAACTAAGAATCAAATCCTTTTGTAATGATTTCAAGTTAAAAACTGCTAGTAACTTGTGTTACATTTTAGATAGTTTACTGAAATTTACATGGGCTACACATTTTAGTAATTGCATGAGTGGCATTCAAGCCTTCTTAAATTGATCCATAAGCAAATCATCAGGGCCCAAAATTTCTGCGAGTCTTTTTATAGATGTTAAAATGACTTTTATTATTTTTTGTAATTTTTTTGTTATAATTGTTTATTACCTTTAAATATATAGTTGACAATTATTTCTTTTGAAATATCTTTATTTTGGATGTTTAATTTAATTTATATGTTTGTAATACTGTATAAGTTCACATTTCAATTTTTAACTATTATTTTTATTACATTATTTGATGAAGTAGGTGAATAGTTTGATGGTACTCTTGTAAAAGAAAATATGAGTGCATTCAATTTATTTTAACCTAATAAATTAAAATAAGCAAACATATTTAAGTGAGCCGATTCATCTAATTATAAGCTCCCTAAAAATATAAGTCAAGTAGTTGAGATAACTTATTTTTAACTTAATTTTTTCTTGAGCCAACATGTGATATCTTTATTGTTAATATATCTTATATCTAAAGATGTTAAAATAAGTTTCAACACGTAAGTCAACCTAATCCACCAAGGGTTCAAATAGAGTTGGGTTGAGAAAATTTCATTTTTTTTTAAAGTGGGTTGAACTGAACTTGACTCACTTAATCCACTAGTTAAATGGGTTTGAGGTAGATTAACCCACCAACAATTTTTACATTTTTTAATTTTTTTTTGTTATAATTATTTACTACTTCTAATTATATAGATTCACAATTTCATCTCTTTAAATACTAAAATGTTGTTTTATAATATTTGAATAGTTTGAATGTTTGATTTATTTGCTTGCGAAGTTACATACATTGATACTTTAATCTTTAACTACTATTTTTATAATAATATTTCGAGAATTAAGTGAACACATTGTTTCCATTCTTATAAAAAATAAATTTAGTCAATTCACTCTTATTATAAAGTAATAAATATATAAAATAAATTGTAAAAGAAAAAAAAATCGTAAGTGATAATCCATCAACCCATAGGGGTCGAGTCGGGTTACAAAATTTCTGATTTAACTCTTTTCTAGCTCAACCCGCGGTAAGTCAACCCGTGTGAGCCGGATTGACTCACTTTTACACTTCTATTAATATCCTTAAAAACTAAATTAATAAGAAAATATTTGTTTCATGGTATAATTTTAGTTTATCTCTAATCAATCTAATCAATATGAAATCTTCATACGATATCGCACACTGCAAAAAACAAGACAAAACAACTTTACTTACAAGAGCAGAAAGCATTGGCATCAAACCATATGATTTCTGTCCCAATTGCATCCTTTCTTGCGTCTGCACTATTTAAGATTTGGTCATTAGCCTTGTTTTATGCACTATTCGACAACACATACTGATATACCTCATCCTCATATAGAGGCTCAACATACTAAGGATATGTCAGTAATTGCAATTTTTTTATTCAAAGGAGTCTAAACAAAAATTACAATTAGTTTTTACCAATAAAACATGATTGGCAATAGGTTAATGTTTTTAAAAGAATAAAGAAGAAACATAAGTTGAGATAATCCAACAGGTAAACTACCCACTGATTCATCTGATAATATGCAGTGCAGCAGAATTGAGAATAAAAGCATACTTGGAAGAACTAACTATGACAACAAAGACATCCATTATGTGACAAATGTTCCATATTAGTTGTTAATTGGAGTCAGAAAGTGAAAACTAACACGTGGGTTCTGTTTCTTTTCGGACTTTTGAGGTGTGAACTTTGTTTTTTGGCTGTTGGAGTCTTCCCTCAAGGGTACTTGTTAAAAAAAAACTTCATTTTTCAATTATATCAAAATCAGAACAAAACCAACTTATATCAGCTCATTCCCTTGGATTTTTCTTCACCAAACTTCAACCATAGCAAATGGCCTTCTATTAACAGGTGTCAATATACCATCTTACCCTGCTTTTCTGTCTAAGTAAAATTGTAAATTACCATCCTATGGAATGTAATCATGTAATAGAATAGTTTCTCAATAAGAACAGACAAAAGTTATAATTATAATAATGCAATAATCTTTTATTGTCACAGTAATCTCAATATGATAGAAATGTATCAAAATTCACCTCAAAGTTCGATAAGAAAAATAACATTTTACTTAATAATAGGTTTTGGGTTTTTTTTTGTGCCAAACAAATCACTTTCCATAATTATGATAATAAGCGAGTTTTTAAAAAATTACAAATTTAGGCAAAATGTACTGCGGGTGGACATTTTCTCATTCAGAAATCATGAGGCCCATGTACGTTTTTTGGATCAAAGGAAGAAATCGTGAGGGATTGGCGATATTTAAGAAGAAATCGTGTGGAACCGGCATCTTTTCAGCTGAAATCGTTTAAGGAGTACGTTTTATATGCTGTAATCGATTAGGGAATACGTTTTATATGCTGTAATCGATTACTTTATTATGTAATTGATTACTGAATGAGTTGTAATGTTTTTGGATTTAATATAATCGATTACATAAATATTATAATCTATTACAGAATGAGTTACCGTATTTCTAGATTAAATATAACTTTGTTTTCTTCAAAATTACGACTGTAATCGATTACAGTAACTTTGTAAATTCTGCCATTACATTCTGCCAGTATATTCCTGGCATTAACTGATGCTGAACTTTTACAATTTTGTTTCTTGTAGTTCATCTTGAATAAGTTTAGTTCTACCCGATAAACTATACATACATATATGTATATATAATATTGAACTATGCTTCAGAAGCATGCCACATTTAGATGTATTCATATCACAATTTAAAGGAGTAGTTAGAGTAGTGTTTATCAACATCCATGTTTCCAATCTGACACGGATGTCTTTTAAAAAGTATTTCTTTCTGATAAGATTCCATAATTCTCCTCTTTTATTGGTGTTTAATTATTTCTGTATAATAACCTTTGAAGAAGGAAACAAACCCAAATCCGACAAATAGCATGCTATAACCTCATCATCGACATCATCGTTACATCAAAGCCTTTATAGTGACCAGTGTTCACCTCTTCTCATATGTATGCTAAAAGTACTCTCATAGTACTCTCATGGAAAACATAGGCACCTCAGAACTTTCACACCAATCTCAAAACCAAAACAAGAATCTTCCCATGATGCCCTATGAGAAGAGAGTGATGAAGATTCCAAAAGTAGGAAAAAAGATTGAGAAAAAGTTTCTTGGGGTTAGACAAAGACCTTCAGGAAGATGGATTGCTGAGATCAAGGATTCCTCACAGAAACTAAGGCTTTGGTTAGGAACTTTTGACAAAGCAGAAGAAGCTGCCATGGCTTATGACTGTGCTGCAAGGCTTCTTAGAGGGAGAAATGCCAAAACAAATTTTCCAAACCCTGGAATCATGAACACTCATGAACAAGATTATTACAGCATTTTGGGCAAGAATCCAAGGTCTTACCAACTTCTTAAACATGCAGTTATGAAGAACCATGCACATTCAGCATCTCTTTATTCCACATTCATGCCCTGGAAAAACCAGATCATGATGAGAGATGAACATGACATCCTTGTTGAGGAAACTGTAGTTTGTTCCATTCCCGAACAAGGCTCTGCCTGCTGTGGAATTTCGTATGGAAGTTCTAAGGTTTATTCTTCTGTTGTTGTAGCTCCTTCTTTCGGTGTTTCTTCTCATGATGTAACCCCCTAAGATAGCATGTCTTGTTGCAATTATTTCTTTTTATGTCTTTCTTGAACCCTATTTTACTTCACAAACAGATATCTGGTTATCTTCACTACATATATGATAATTATGATATCTGTTACATATGCATGCTATCACCAGATGATGATGATGATGATACACTCACCATGTGATGCCGTAATTGTTATTCTTTTCTTGTTTTCATGGAACTCTTCTTTTAATTTCTTGATTATGAACATGTTTGGGTGTATCATTGATAAACATTTTTAGAAGAATAAAAAATAGGAAGGAGAGAGAAGTCAGATTTCAATTTCACAGGTATTATGTCACAAGCTTTTAGCTATCTTATATACAAATTCTAATGTGAATAAAAGATGTTTTGCCAATTACAGAAGTTGTTTTCTGCAAACATTCTCCACCACTCACACATAAAGAAGTGTAGAGACAAAAGTCATGGTAGTTGACTCTGTAATGGATGGATTTTCTCATGGAGTCATGAACATTAATCGGAAGAGAAAAAATATAGTTTATAAATAATACGGCAAATCAAACTATTTCGAAACAAGTTTTTTTTTTTTTTCATAATTACGTAGATGTCAAAATGAATTTTAATCCGTAAGTCAATCCAGTTCACCATAAATTTGAAATGGATTGGGTAAGTTCAAAACGAGTTAGGATAAAAAAATTTTAATTTGTTTGAAGTAAGTCCAACTCATTTAATCAACTAGTTAAAAGAGTTTGAGTTGGGTTGACTTGTAACTCATTAAAAATAATATTTTAATAGTTTTTTATTAACATTATTTATTATTTTTAATTATATTGGTTCAAATTTATTAATTTTTTATTAAAATTATATTTTACTTTTAATCATATAAATTCAAAATTTGATTTTTGTTAAGTACCATAATATATTTAAATAATATGTAAATATTTAGATATTTAATTTATTTGTTTGTTAAATTATATTTATTGATATTTTAATTTTTAACAACTATCTTTATTATAATATCAGCAAAATTAGATAAATATTTTGATTCTAGTGTTATAAAAAAATTAAATTGAACCAATTCACTTGTTGTACTACACTAAACCTATAAAATAACTAAAAGAAAGTAAAATAAGTAACTAAGTCAATTCATCAAACCTTTAATTGATCCAACCGAATTATAAGATTTCTCGCTAAAAAATAAATCGGGTTAACTAACATGAAACCTTTTTAACTAGATCCTTATTAATGACATCCTGGTAAGACTTGCTAGAATATTTATCTCTAAAAGCAGTCTTCATATGATAAAGTACTTCATACCAAACTACGAATTAGTGCGTCAGTAATTTCAACTCATTTATCTGTTTTTTCTATAATCAACAATTAATAATTAAATTAAATTAAAAAACGAGACATTGAGATTGTCTTATCCATAAATGTTAGTAGTGTCAGGTTTTACAGAGGGGGTTTCACTAGGAAAAATAACACCAATGAGATGTGGGACTTAGACTCACAGTTGGATTCCTAACAATCTCCCCCTCAAGGGTGAGTCCTTTCAACCACATTGGTACACTTCCCCTCTAGCGGAAGCTGCCCAACCACGAGTACTCCTTTTCTGTACCGCCCTTCTTCTTAACGGGACACGCTTACCTGGAACCCTTACCTAGGACTCTTGCCAGGAAGACTTTCGATACTAGGACCACACTGGTATTGCACTCGTCTGAGCCGATATTAACCATCGGCTCTGATACCACTTGTCAGGTTTTTAAGGAGGAGGTATCACTGGGGAGATACAACACCAATGAGATCTGAGCCTAACCACATAAGACACTAACACCACTCTCAACCCAAAACCTTAAGGCAATGGGTTTATGGGTCTTGATTCTTATATAGTGCTATACTTTCTCTTTTTTGGTCAATGTGGGACTTAGACTCACACTTGGATTCCTAACAATTTGAAGGGCACTTCAAAGATGCATTTGTCCTTTAAAAGAAGTAATCTCACTTTACAAGGGTTTTCTGATGCAGATTTGGGAGATGATTTGGATGGTAGAAAGAGCACAACAGGTTATAATTTTACGTTGGGTGGCACAGCTATCAGTTGGAAATCCAAACTTCAAGGAAGAGTCTCCCTTTCAACCACTGAAGTTGAATATATAGCTATCTCAGAAGCAGCAAAAGAGATGATATGGTTGAAGAATCTTCTAAAAGAATTAGGAAAAGAGCAAGATGAACCTTCATTGTTAAGTGACAGTCAAAGTGCCATTTGTCTTGCTAAAAATCCAATTCTTCACTCCAGATGTAAACACATTGAATTGAAGTATCATTTTATCAGAAACTTGATAAATGATGGAGATTTGATTTTGTTGAAGATTCCAGGTGCAGAGAATCCAGCTGATATGTTGACCAAGACAGTCACAACAACTAAGTTGAGGCTTTGCATTGCCTCAACTGGCCTTCGAGAAAATTGATGATGAAGGCACTACACTAGGTGGTAATATAAATCAAACCCCAAGTGGGAGAATTGTTAGAATTATGGTGCTTGATTTAGTACCACATCACTTAGAATAGTGAGATGTGGTTCTCTATTTTACTATATAAGAGACTCTATGTAAAGCTTTAAGATACACCAAAAAATACAAATACTTCATAGTGTAGTCGTGGACGTAGGCATACACATTGTAGCCGAACCACGTTAAACTCTCTGTGTCTATTTTTCTCTCCTTTATTTTTTCCTTTATTGCCTTGTTCCTAACACATCAAACTCTCTCAATTTCCAAATTTCCCTTTGAGCACTGATTGAGACTGAACTTGTCTCCCTTAGCAACTGGAGTATCCCCGGATTTACATTCATGCATGCTAAACCTTTTAAGAACCTTATCGATATAGCTCCTTTGTGATAATCCTAGAATACCCCGAGATCGATCTCGGTGTATCTGAATTCCTAATACAAAGGAGGCGTCACCAAGATCTTTCATTTCAAAATTCTGACAGAAATTTCTTAGTTTCGTGCAATATGCCTATATCATTAGTGGCAAACAGAATGTCATCAACATACAAGATCAGGAAAATAAACTTGCTCCCCTTAAACTTGTGATACACACAATCATCAACAAGATTCATCTCAAAGCCAAATGAGAGAATTACTTTATGAAATTTATGGTACCATTGACGGGATGCTTATTTTAGTCCATAAATGGATTTAGTCTATTTGCAAACCATACTCTTTGGGTTTCCCGACACAAAATTTTCTGGTTGCACCATATAGATCGTCTCGTCAATGTCACCATTGAGAAACGCCGTTTTGACATCCATTTGATGAAGCTCCAAATCATAATGTGCAACAAGAGCCATAATGTCCTAAAAGAGTCTTTTGATGAAACTGGAGAAAAAGTCTCTTTAAAGTCAATCCCTTCTTTTTGAGTAAATCCCTTAGCTACAAGACGAGCCTTATACCTCTCCACATTACCGTTAGAATCCTGTTTGGTCTTAAATAACCATTTACAACCAATGAGTTTCACACCTTCTGGTAATGGGACAAGTTTCCAAATCTTATTGTCTTGCATGAATTTATACTCTTCCCTCATTGCTTCAATCCATTTTTCTGAATTAGGATCCTGTATGGCTTGACGGACAGTGATTGGATCAGCTTCCATCACACCATTGTTAGGATCTTCATTTTCTTGGAGAAATACAACATAATCATCTGAAATAGCACTTCTCCTTTCTCTCATGGATCTCCGCAAAGGTGTTGGCTCATGAAGCATAGGTTGTTGAGGATCTTGAGTTTGTTCTTCACGAACAAGAAAATCATCTTGAGTATGGGGTTCATCAGCAATGTTTTGTGGAGGTTCCGAACTTACTTCATCAAAAGTAATTGTTTGAATCAGTTCTGGAATTATTACTGATTCTTCCTCCAAAACAAATTTCCTAATCTGATTCTTCCCCCCAAACTCAATATCCTCAAAGAATGTAGCAGTCCCTGTCTCAAAAATTGTCTTTAATATGGGATCATAAAATTTAGATTCCCTGGATATCTCAGAATAACAAATAAAGTAACTACTTACTGTTCGGGAGTCCAATTTCTTTTCATTTGGCTTATAAGGTCTTGCCTCAGTTGGACAACCCCACACATGGAAATGCTTTAGACTAGACTTTCGCCCAATCCAATGCTCATAAGGTGTTTTGGTAGCTGCTTTAGTTGGTACTCTGTTTAGAATATAAGCTGCCGTCTTTAGTGCCTCTCCCCAGAGTGACTCTGGTAAGGTGGAATGACAAATCATACTCCTTACCATATCCTTAAGAGTCTGGTTTCGTCTCTCAGCTACACCATTCAT
>Ga0209589_1009241_pt1 | contig 14991 bp, 10 predicted proteins | sample CowpeawhiteBW_FD_187525 | JGI IMG/M metagenome (GOLD analysis project Ga0209589, IMG submission 187525) | Root nodule microbial communities of legume samples collected from California USA - Cow pea white BW (SPAdes) (version 2) | ecosystem: Host-associated > Plants > Roots > Nodule | place: USA... | reverse complement strand
TTTTTTAAATATATAATATATAAATAAATATATATATATATATATATATATATATATATATATAATTTATTAAATTGTAGTAGTATACTTTAAATATTGATAAAAATTAAATTGTGTATTTTTCCATTTATTTTATAAAGTAGTTAATAGATAATAAAATAAAATTAAATATAATAAAGAATAAAAATATTTAGGCTTAATTTTTTTGTTCCTTTTTTGTCAAAAAATGATCCTATAATAATGTTAATTACACCAACAAAGTAAACCATATATTAAGAGTTTCTATTTTAATAAAAAAAGTCATTAATCTGTTTTAAAAAATTTAATGAAATTTATCGTAAAAGATCAAATTGTATCAATTTTTCAATAATTGGGACCAAATTAAAACTAAAAAAACTGGAGGATCAATTTAACATTTTTAAACCAAAACATGAATCAAAAGAGTAATTAAACCAAATATTTTTTTAAGATAATTTTTATTTTCTTTCTTATTATCTTTTTAGTTCTTCACAAATTGTAATAATTTCTCACTCTAATATTATAATCATTTCTTACTCTCATATGTTTTCTTTCTGTTCTTGAAGAAAAAAAAAAGTTAGAAACAACCTCATTATTTTTGCTCTCATTTCTCATTTATCACATCCTTTTCTTGTTTCTTGTCTCAATAACGAAAAATATTATTTTTTATCTCATGAGCTCTTTTTGGTATATTCATTTTTTTTATGAATATAGAAGAAAAATAAATAATGTATTATGTGTTTTTTCATAACCGATTTTTAATTATGACTTGATTATAGTATATTTTTATTTTAATAAGTATGTGTCTCAATTATAAAAAAATACTATGATAAATTATTTTTTATTGTTATTTACAAAAGAAAAGTATATTGATAAAAATAAAAGAATAAATTCATTTTTTAAAAGTGATAAAAAAGAAATTATTAGTGAAAAGAAGATAAACTCTATCTCTTCACATATTTTGAAGCATTAGACTAATTATCAATTCAGTTAGAGAATTCATTTCTTAAAACATTATACTAATGATCAAATCTAATAATCTCAAAATTATATTACTTTAGTCCCTCCAACATTTTTTGTCAAGATCCGCCACTGATACACCGACACATACTTTAACATAAAATAAGCATATAATAATCTACACGCCGTGTAATTTAAGTTGCAGATGAAAAAAAAGATGCAAAGAAGAGAACCACTGCAAGACCATATTGCTTGAAAAACGCTGAATTTCACGTGGAAACTTCGAAACTCTGAAAACATAGAGAAGATGAAGAAAGAGATTATGGACATATAAACAGTGAAGGGAAGAAGAGGGTCTTTGTCGTTGTCCTTCATTTCCGTGAAACATGATTCAACAAATATTTGTCCTCAAGAAGGTGAGAAAACTAGGTGCCATCAATCATTGCTATTATCATCTTTCTTCTTTTTTTTTCTTTTTTATACTTTGTCTTGAATCATAATCACATTAGCTTACAATATCAGTGTGACATGTGTAACTGCATCATTTTTCAGGACTCCATGGACATTAAAGCTACTAAGAATTTTCCAGCAACATTGAGGTTGGTAGTTTTAGTCATGGCTGCAACATGTGGACTATACATTTGCTCAGTTAATTTAGAGAAACCAACAAGGGTTCGTGTAAATACCAAGTTGTTGGAACAGAAAGTCATCAACCATTCATGTCATACTTCTAGTGTAGAAGAATGGGAAGAACCCTACTTGCACTACCCACAACCCAAAACATACAACAGGTATATTTTAATTTAGTTATATAAATTCGTGCATATATCGGAAGATTTTTTTTCCGTAAATAAGTTGCTGCTTAATGATTATATATATAAAAATATAGTTTGAGGAAGAACAAGTTTTCAATTTGCCTCAGATATTTGTTATGTGGGTTTGATTATTTAGCTGTATAGAATGAATGATTGGTGGATGAACAGGGAAGAGTGTGCATGCAATCCTGTGAGATTTTTTTGCATATTGACAATGCAAAGATCAGGGAGTGGATGGTTTGAGACTTTGTTGAACAGTCATATGAATGTGAGTTCCAATGGGGAGATATTTGTTGTGGCCAAAAGAAGGGAAAATGTAACTTCAATTTTGAAGACAATGGATGAAGTGTTCAATCTTGATTGGTTCAGTGGTGCTTCCAAGAATGAGTGTTCTGCGGCTGTGGGCTTCAAGTGGATGCTTAATCAGGTAACTGAAGAGAGTTTCAATCTCATTGGATTTGGGTTGGTGATGATGATGATGATGTTGTTGCTTAAAGAGTAGATGCATATATTTTTGCAGGGTTTAATGGATCATCATGAGGAGATAGTGGAGTACTTTGAAAGGAGAGGAGTTTCTACAATATTCCTTTTCAGAAGGAATTTGCTTCGCAGAATGGTATCTGTTCTTGCCAATTCCTATGACAAAATTGCAAAGCCACTGAATGGAACCCATAAGTCTCATGTACACTCCAAAGAAGAGGTCTTTCAAAATCTCTCTGTTGCCATTTCTTTTTTGTGTTTGGATAAGACTATTGTATGCATTGATCATTGATCGCATTACTTAATTTACTTTCCAAAGTTATTGTGAGTTTAGACCCAAATGCAGAGGTTTTGGTTGAGAAGTATCTTTTACGTTAAAAAAATGAAGACTGGACATGTGCATTGATTGCAAATGTGAAGAAATGGTTGAATAGTTTTTTGTTGGCAGGCTGGAATTCTGGCGAAATACAGGCCATGGATCAATTCCACGTTGCTGATGACAGAGATAAAGCAAACAGAGGAGACAGTTGCAAAAGCTCTTCAATACTTTAAGAACACTCACCACATTGTTCTCCACTATGAGGATCTTGTTAAAAATGCAACGGTAAGTGTGAACCATGTGTTGTGCCTGCACCATCATAGAATTTTATATTATATTTTGATTATGTAATTATCATAAACTATCTATTAATTAAAAAAGTTTGGATTTTGAGTTGGTAATTCAATGTTGGATTTGGTTTTGGATGTCCAGAAGGTGAAAGATGTTCAAGAATTTCTGGGATTGCCGTTGAGAGATATGCACAGCAGGCAGGTGAAGATTCATACTGGTCCATTATGGAAGCAAATTGGAAACTGGGAAGAAGTGCGGAAAACGCTGAGAGGCACACCATATCAGAATTTTCTCTTCCCAGACTAATCAAATATATGATAGCTGATTTTGACACTAAAATACAAAATTCTTTGACTGGCAATTGGATTACTTTTCGTTCACCAGAGCCACCACTTGGAAACTTTAACCACAGTGCGGAGGAAGATTCAAATTAGCTTCTTGTATCTGAAGTTGATATTTTATGCAAGAAAAATGCAAACATAAGTGACAGAGTGAAAGCCTTTGCATGTGAAATGAATTTCTTCTCTCTCCTCTCGGTCACACATGAAATTAGTAATTACAATCTCAAATCAACTATAAAAAAGAAAAAAGAATATTCTGTCAACACATCATTTTCACCAAGACTGACGAAAACAGTTAGTTGATATCAATAAATCGAAACAAAACTCTTGTGTCTAACACCACAGCTATTGCTGAGGTCTATTAAGTTGTGCCTTTGAGCAATCCCAGTCGCTAATTCATATTTCCAATTACAAAGTAATCACAAAATAATCTTTTAAAGTTCTTATACTTTTCAAAAGAAATATTATTAGAATATACCTTTCTAGAATACCGTTTAAACCTTCTCGTAAAGCTTTAAATTTTACTTTTGAGGAAAAATAATACATAATAAAACACATTTTAAATTGTTTCATAAACATTCCATAGTAACAAATTTTAGTATAATATGGAAATGACTAAAAATCAATTTCCGATTAATACATTATTTTTAAAATACTTCCAAAACATAATTTAAAATCAGTTGACTCCAGTATTTCAGAAACTCGAATCTACAAAATTTCACTCATACTAATTTTAACATTAATTCAGCTTTACCTAATATGAGTCTTATTTTCCACATTTAGACATTTGAAGACGTTTAATTTACCAACTTAGATGGAATTAAAGATTACCACGTGGGACGCTCAGCGGCACCCTCGTCAGCGACTGCAATAAAGACCAATAGAGGTATTGAAGTATCGGCCCACCTAACTTTGCAGTAATAGACAAATATGCAGACACTACCATTCTTTTTTCTTTCTTTCATTACTTCAAATTGCTTCCTAAATAATGTTACAAATAGGATAACCAAATCAACAAATCATATTATTGAACTGGCCCGTTAAATGCAGTATCACAGTCAATGTTTTCAGTCCGATGAATAACGAAATGGTCAACAATTCTGACCGTCTGTACTGGATCCTGGTGGGCGGTGACTGCCCTCCATTTGCTGGGAAACCTTCTAAAATGACTCAACTCTTGTGGATGTTTCGCCTCTCCGTCCCAATCCGGATCAAGCTTCCACTCCTTTGGAACCTACACATTCAAAATGATAGCACTGAATAAGAAACAGAAAAAATTAATCAAATCCCAGCACCACAGCCAAACATTATACATATGAAATTCAATTTCTTTCTTCTCAAAACGCCCAAACATAGTTGCAGTCATCATATCTAAGCAGATCATTGAGTAGTTGGGCACTTGAAGCTTTCATCATTAATTTCGAAGAAAGAACAGTTGCTATGCATGTCTCTTTTTTACTAGAAATATGCTCAACTTTTCACTACACAAAGGAAGTTATTTAACATATGCATACTCAATTTTCTTAAATTTATTAATAATATTATTATTGAGACGTTCTCCGGCAGAAGAGAAGGGGTGTAAAAGATTGAGCCAAAAGTAAAGAGTTACCGAAGAATAGTTGAATAAGTGATGACTTCCTACCTTATCAACAGCCAGAGTATAAACTTCAAGATCACCATCATAATTGATGTGAAATCGAGTGAATGATTTGTAATTAGCTATTCGAAGGGACGAAAAGGCTTCATCAAAGTGTAAGTGAAGCCAGTTGATGCAAATGTATAGGTAGCTCCCAAACACCAAGGAAACAACAGGGGTCGAAAAGACCCAAAAATAAAGGAAGACAGAAGCGTAATATATTACAGCACCCCCCCGGGAAAGAGATTCTAATCCGTTCTTGCAAATATTGCTCCGAGAGACTGCCATGACCTGAGAAAATAATCTCTACGTGACAGGGTCCGTTTCAAGAAAAGTCAAAAATAAAATAATACAGAGAATTTTCTCACCTCTGGCACATCAAAAGCAGACATTAAATACTTGATACATGCCGGATAAAGTCCAAATGTCCATTGTTCAATTCGAGCTCTGAGTCCAGTTGGATCGGGGAAGTGCTCACTTTCCACTGATCTATACCACTGATATAAAGTGTGATAGCCTGAATTACACGCCAAAAGAATAACTCAGACATTATAACCCAAATATCATCACCATCACACAGACACAAGTTACAAAGAATTGAAATATTTTTCCATAATATATTTGTGATGAGCAATAGCAGATAGTCACACAGGATCCTGACCAAAACTCAGTAAATAAAGAGCTTTATCAATACCACCAGATCTATGGTCCAGCAGTTAGTTACAGACCTATTGAATCTAGCTCCCAGCATTGAAATATAAGCAATGAAACATGCCCTTATGGATATGTCAATATGAGGTGAATTACAAAATTGAAATTTTGTGAAACTAAAAGAATCTACAGTAATTAAGCTAAAATAAACAACTTGAGTGTAACAAGTTAACCAACTTTATATCATCATATAGAAAAACCAAACCTGAAGTTGCCAGCAAGTCATGCTGGATGCATATTTCAACGCCTATTTCAAGAAGCAACATAAGAATTAGTGCCGCAGCCAGGTGAGCAGAAACATGCAGAACTCCAATTATTGCTCGTTTCTTCCGTGTCAGTTTGGGTGGAACAAAAGAAAATGCCGCAAATAGTAACAGTATAAGTCCCCCTAGTGACACACACGAGTGCTGCAGAATATAAATAAATCCATTCCACACAGTACCAAGGAAACTCTTTATGTGGCCAGAAAATGTATCATCTTGGAGGATGTGATTCAGCTCACACTAGAAAACAAGTACAGAAAACAATCGTGTCTTTAGCATATAATAACCGATGACTGTACCTTAACAGATAAGCAAAATGCTAATCTCTAATTACTCTATGGGCCAAAGGGAAAAAGCAAGAATTAACATCTCAAAATTATAATTGGACATCAAAATGAAAGCATAAAAATAAAACTATAAATAAAAAGATATGGGGGAACTCACTTGTGGAAACATTGAAAAGACTAGCACAAAATATATAATGCCACCAATAAAATCAAATTGCCAGTTCTTCTTTCGAAATTTAAGAATATTTCCCAATGCAATCTGCATCAAATATAAAAATATATATATATATAATGAAATATATATATAAACAAGGATATGACTACAAGTTAGTTATTAACATTCTACATACCCTGCTCGAATCTTCAAAGGAAGGATATGCAGCTTTGCACTCATAGGTGACACCGTGAAGCTTGTTAAATTTACTGAAAACATGGGTAGGATGTAGAAATGCTCCACCACAACCATTGACGAGAAGATGATGTACATGTACAGGCCCATTTGACTTTACATGAGAATGACGCATGTAATGATGCAAGTCCCCAGCCATTCGAAGCTTACATCTTCCTTTTAAATAATCACAAATCAAATGTGAAATATTCTTTCCAGTAACATCATTCCAATACCAGTCAGTGATCCAATTAGGTTCATGAGTTATAAGAATCACAGAGTCATCCTCTCGAACCTAGACAAAAAAATGGTCACAGTAGATGTTGTGATCAATCAGATTGATTGCTGCAATTACTTCAATAGTCTAAAGACAAACCGTGAATCGAAAGAACAAAAACACCGTCAACAACGGCCAAAGACAGAGTTACAGTGATCCAATTAGATGTGAAATATTCTTTCCAGTAACATCATTCCAATACCAATTGATGATCAAATTAGGTTCACGGGTTAACAATGATCCCAGAGTCATCATCCTCTCGAACCATGATAAAAAAGATGGTCTCAATAGATGTGGTGGTCAATAATCAGATTGATAACTGACATTTACTTTAATAGTCTAAAGGCAAACAGTATGTTAACAAAAAAATCACGTGGCCATGAAAAACACTCGGAGACACAGCTAAAATATAACAAGATTTCAGAAAATACAGTTCAACGAATGAGTGTAACAGTCTGGGTGTTAAAGTTTAGTGTTAGGTTCAAGCTATTTTGAAGAAACCCGATTACTTTAACAAATTCCTTGAGAGCTTTTGCAAAATGAGATTATTTCCCATTTCCCCATAAAAGCATTACTGCACAGTTACTTAGATAAAAACATGGGAACAAAAGCATTAATGATGTAACTTCACAATTTCATAGAAATGAAGAGACAATAGATAACAGGCAGGATATTTACTTTCTTCGTTATCAATTCTGAAAAGAACTTGAATTGGTACACATCAATATCACCATGAAGAGCTAGATCGAGCCCAAAAACCCACCACCGTTTAGGGAGTTGCAAAGCAAAATAACTCTTCTTCTGGGGCATGAGCCATCCACCTAACCAATTTCTATGACATATATACCTCATGAAGGTCTGGAGTCCATCAAACCAGTCTGAGAAGAAAACAATTTTATCATTTATTAACCGCATTGGCATTAGGAAAAAGTGAGATGACGAAAAATAACAAATACAAATATCTCCTTGAAAAATAATAGATACTAAAAAAAGAAAAATATCTCCTTGAAAAATAACGCATGTAATTTGATAAGGCCCAATGCAGGAGCTAAAACTAACCATGGTTTCCAGGAATAACAAAACACTGAGGTCCATTGTACTGTTTTAATGGAGCTCCATAGGGTACCTCCGGCTTGTTCACAGCTATCTGCTCTGCTTTATACCAAGGAGGAGGTTGAAGAGCATACTCGAAAGGAACAAAAAGACGCCTCTCATATGTGAATGCTGATGGATTTGGATACCTACAACAGAAAAAAAAAAAAAAAAAAAAAGTCATTCAAGGAAATATAGATATAGAACATTGAGATTGCTAGTTACAACTTTAAATGATACTACAAAGAAAAAAAAAACAGTTTTTATCTAAGATGACCTTTCAAACATATTTGGGAAATCTATCTAAATATTATTTAAGCCCCACAAGTATGGGTTATAAATGAGTTAAATTATGCATGAATTATTCAATTTCACCTTTTTAAATGCATAATCAAGCTCATTTAACAAAGCTAAAACAAACAACCCAAGCTTAAAGTTATGTTCCATTAAATGAACCAGCTTAAACTTTGCATAATTGACATTAACAGCCCATGATTGCGATGTTATTTATTTCATTTACCAGAAAAAAGAAAATATTATTGTATCATACGTATCATTTTCATCAAGATTGATATTTTAGGGGTATCCATAAACTAGAAAAATTATCATTGTCATCATTAAAAGTTTCATTCCAGTCTCAAGTCATCTTTTTTTTAATCCCTCTAAAAAATTTGAAATAGCTATTTTTGGTTCTTATAAAATGAGTAAATGTTGGGTTTAGTTTACGTAAAGCATTTTTATAATTCTAAACTTCGATACATTTTGCCTTCAATTTGTACACCATTACTTAATTAAAAAGTAGTTGCCGGGTAATATAAATGGAACATGATATCGCATCTGGTTGGTAGCCCTCGGCAAAAATGTAACGAAATGAAGTAAAGACTTGGAATTTCAATTTTCATGATTTAACTTCAGACCTTGGTATCCAAAATTCTCAATCAAGAACCATGGCATAAATGGTGTCAATGGTGTCAACTTATCATTCCAAAGAAACTAAGAAATCATAATTGACCAAATTATGTGATAATAACCACAATTTACAATAATGAGTGCAGCCAACTTACGCAAGATCACCCCCAATAAGTAGCAAGTCTCCACGTGGTAAGGTAAGCTCAGCATCATCTTTCAGTGTTCGAATGAAAGGCTTGGCAAGTAGTCGTGCAACAGCATAAGATGAGTTCCCACCATCACCAGTATCAGCCATAAAGTCAAACCAAAAATCTTCCTTCTCACTAAAATGATCATATAGAAGGTCATGGTGTTGATTTCCATCACTAACCCTACTCATTGCTGCCTGTCAATGAAAATAGACTCATTACTAGTGACATACAAGCAAAATGAAATTCCAGCAACAAGACTAAGGATGAACATAAGCAAACTTCTTCATATCATAGGAGAATAGTTGACTAATTTAGGTCTAATGCTTGTAAGTTAGTAATTACCATTTACTTAGTTTTGCCAATAAAATTGTTACCTGCATCATGCGCATGTCAAAACGCCCAACGAAGACAGTCACTGATACGAGGAGATCGAAAACAGTTTTGAATAAATCAGCAGATGTTCTGCATCATTTAGCAAGTGTAACCACACATTCAAAACAACCTTCAACACCCCCTTTGCAAGAAATAAAATTAAAAAAATAACTAGAGTAAAGGTATTTTACAAATACGTACATACCCAGAGTACCAAGGAACCATGTCTAAAAAGTCAGGCTTCATTTGCTTCTTCTTCAACTTCTCGTATTCTTTAACAGATAATGGGTGAGTAAGAGCCCACCTGACGATTTTTCAGACATATAAACGAATAAATTAAGAAAAACAATGGGGGAAAACAGTTGATACTCAATAAATGTAATTTGAAAATATGATACCAGCTATTATACTTTCAGTCTTATGGCACTGTTGCACCAAGTCTCATGGCCCCTTTGCACATTTATTTGTGCAGGGAAATATAAATATGATCTAGAATATAACAGCATTACAAAAATAAAATAACTAAATTACCAAAACAGACTAGTACATAAGAAAACTTAACTTGTGTTTTTTTGTTCTGAAAAATATGTTTGGATGGCTGAATAGAAGAAAAAATAATGTTTGCTAAAATGAAAAAACATACAAGAAACAGATGAAAATTTTCAATGCCAAGAATAAAAACTGAGTAATTTCCATTGAAATTTAAGATCAGAAAAAAACATATACTTTGAACAATTTAAAACATCAAACGTACTACAAGTAGGAAGATAAGAAAGTTTAGCACATCATAAAATCAACTCACCCTGTTGACCTCTCCACCACATAATTTGCAATGTAAAGGCCAATAAATGTAGCCCAAAGTGAGTAAATGGGAGAAATTTCATCTGATGAACCATGACACGATCCATTGCAAGCTATCTAATACATAAAAATAATTTTGGCATCATAACTTTTGTGTGTATACACACATACATACATATATATATATATATATATATATATATATATATATATATATATTAAGACTGCAGACTTTATAATCAAATAATTGTTATTATAAGTACCTCGCCATAAATAACCCATTTTGACAAGAGAGGATAATCACTCGCAGAACCAACTGGAGCAAACCAAGATGAGCAAACCTGGTCTTTCAATTCATTCATCCGAAGAAACTTTGCAAGCCAGGTGTTCCCATCCCCTTTCTTCCAGAAAGAAAACCAGTTAGAATTTTTTCGGTCAAGTGTTCTCTCTCTTTGCATGGCACGGTTACCACAATGACTGTAAAATACACAGCATGCCACGCTAAGTACCTATTATTCATTAAAAGAAACAGCATCAGAACAATATTGCAACTTCAAAGGGCACAAGCAATCATCTCCAAAAACTTACTGCACAGTTTTGGAGAATCGTCAAGATCTCTGGTCTCTTTCCGGCTACACGTGAAACAAGGCCAATATACCATAGGCCAAGAAATATAATGTGGAAGACAAGAAGAAACAAGATGGAAGAGAGATATATGGTCAAAAACAAAGATAGGTTCATCCTCATATCCACTCCCATTGACTGAAAGCTAGGAAGATGATACACAGCTGCCACTAAAATCCAAGCAATGTACCTGCACAAATGGATGCCTAATTATTTCTAATTTTATAAAATGTTTCATAAAGATACACAATGGCATATACACATAAATGGCAACACATTCACCAAAGAAACTCACCATCGACTGAAATTTGAATAGCTCGGTTTGAAAGTCTTGTGTATAAATGGTGATGAAAAGAAATAAAAGAACCCAAACAGGCAGGCATACATAGACCACCATTTAACATTGTTGTCTAATTTTTCTACAAGAGTATGTATATTGTCAGATGAGATGAAAAAGAGGCAACCGATAACAACAGCTATTACAGCATGACGGGAATGCTCGTGAGGGTATGGATAAGTGTGGGTTAGAATAGTTCTAACCCTCTCCATTTTCAACGTATCAAGAATACGAGCAGACTGCTTGCTAGAGCCCATTCCTATTAAATTTTAAAAAATTATCTAATATTATGTATCAAATTTCTAGCAATGAAGTTCACTTTCGGAGCTCCAGAAAACCATAGAGAGCAGCACGAACAGAATCCTGCACCAAAAGTTCAGAAAAAAAAAAGGCAGTAATATCAGTATTTGTTGCAAAAGGGTAACCACATCATCGACATCAAGAGGAACAATAAAGCCATTCAATAAGCAATTAAACGTTCATTCCAGTAATGGCATAACGAGCAAGCATAAGAGGCTGAACAAAAGCAATAAAAACTTAGTGAAAAAACAAAAAGCAAAAACTGAAAATTGTCGTTTTCTTGTTTCAACAACAAATCAATCAATTCACGTTCACCACCATGACAAACTCTGCCTCACGTCTTCGCCACCCATCCTTCTTCTTTACCCTTCCTTCATTTTTCCTAATAATAATTCATTTGAATTCTATCGCACTTCCATATTCAAACATTCTCACACGTGCATGAACTTCACGCTTCTCATATGATCTCAGCACATGCGCAGAACCCTAACCGAAGTCATCAATATCAAATCAACAACACGAACCGGCAAAACGCAAAGTAAGAGTTACGAAAACCACGAAATCAACCTTATCAAGCAGTTAACTGAACTTCTCCGAATAGTTTATATATAGTTCAATGAATCAAATTAGGAAAGAGAGAACGAAGCCCTAATCTCAATCTCTCTCTGTTTTTTCTTTCTTCTTTCTTATTCTCTCCGTTATCGTTTTCCTTATCGTACAATATTGCGGCAAAGCAGCCAAATAAAGCAACACAACATATAACAGAATATTCAAACCACAAATATACGACGCGAAGCAAAAGCTAATCGAGGAAAAGCAACAATTAACGAAACCGTTGGAAGAGAAGTTGCAGAGATAATCAATTGCAAGCGACGTTCCCAATGTTTGAACGACGAAAAATCATTAGAGAGAGAGAGAGAGAAGAGGTACCTTGAATGGCGAGAGAGAGCGAAATGGAAAAAGGATCACAGGAGAAGAGCGTGCAACAGAAAGAAATGAAAGAGAAGAAAACTTAACAGGGGCGTCTATCTATCTATCTCTATCTCTCTATCTTTCTCTGTTTCTCACTCAGACCCACTTGGCATCTGAGAATGTCTGCGAGGAACATCGCAACGGCATATTCTCTTAAAAACCGTTAATTGCACGTTGACCCCAAACACGCCGCGAAACCAAGCTACTTTTTAATTTTACACATTGGACACGCCAACCGCGATTATTTCTTATTTTAATAACTTTCATTTATTTGGGATAAGATGGGAAGTACAATATAACACATTGTTTGGCTTCGCTTTCCCAAAATCAATCACACTTTCCATTCAAATCTTGTTCAAACTTTCTGCGGCTTCGTTCCGCGTCTCTCTCGCAAAGTCACAACTTACGTATTGCGTTTTCCTTCTTCCATCACCACCGTCCTATTAATTCATTCGCTGAAAATAAAGTGTAAAGCTTTCTGCAACTTGTAGGACGTTAACATTCTCTATTTGGGCCTTTCAGCCCAAATCTTGTATTAGAAGGCCCGAATTATCAACCCATATGCACATTTGTTTATCTCATACTTATATTTCAACAATTTCTTTTTCACCTTCATATATACTTTAACTGTTATGCTATCAAGGGAAAGTGAATATCCTCAAATCACTTTTATCATACTTATTTATACAAAATTTTATTTTAACTATTATTAACTGTAACAAGAATAGATTATACAAACGATTCATTATTAAAATTAAAATAATTCAATTTTTGCAATTATTCAAAGCACACCCATAGTCTATATATACCAACTTTCACTTTACAACTTATATATTAAAATAAGGAATTTTATCACGTCTTAGTCTTTATGTCTTCATTTTTTGTGATAGTTTTTCACATCACCTGACAAAAAAATATAGAATAAAATATAAAGATTAAAACAAAAGGCTAAATCGGGTAAAGAGAATTAATAGTTAATCAACAACAAAAAAATAATAAATGTAAAATAGAATGCCCAAACAGAGCCCATATCCTTTATTTTGATTTTGTCCTGGGCCAAGTCCAAGCCCAGATAGGTAGATCCAGAAACGAGAAAACTGACGGAGGTTCAATTAACAAAAGTAACATAACTTAAAATATAAAATATTTTAATTATAATGTTTTCTAAATATTATTGAAAATGGTTATTACCAATAAATTAATGAAATATGTAACATAAAAAAAGCTGATTAATTCCAAATTAAAGAAACAAAATCTTTAATCAAATCAAACCAAATCAAAACTCATAATCCTTAAGTTCAACCAACAAAACCAAAGCTCTTGAATGGCAAAATACAGAGATAAATACATAAATCATTCTTTCTCTTCCATGTTAATAACATTGGACACAACTTTCCCTGAACTTTCATTCAACACATTTTGACAATAAGTATCCGAAATTGAAACGAAATAATAAATTGAAACAATACAATAGTATGATCAAAGTCAAATAATTACCCTGAAGAACAAATTCATTTTTCTAACTATAAGTGAAGATAATTGCTTTCACAAGACAAAAGTCAATTCTTATATTTGTTAAGTATTTGAGACTCAATGCTAAATGAAGATTCAAATCTCAAAATATTATTAAAATGCTTAACATGTCTTTAACCATTAAAGATAAATTAGAAAATTTTTGACTATTATTTTTTTCACCATCGTAAAATATTTTGGTGCTCCAAATATTTGGTAATATTTTTTTTTCAAATATTTGATAATAAATTTTAAAAAAATATGAGAAGAGAAGGGGTGATATTTGTTCACACTCAACTGAGTGGACTTATATATGAACGAGTTACTAATATATATGATTTGAATTTAACATTATTAAAAGAATCGTAATTCAAATATACCAGCAAATCAACCCTCAAATTGTAAAGTGTAATCACAACTTTAATATTATTTGATTTGTTTTCTTAATAAAAAAAAAAAGCAGAAAACCTTAAATGAAAATTCCTTAAACCCTTCTAAGATTATTACAAAACTAATATCACAAAAACTAAAATCATGATATTGTTAAACTATTTTTCACTTTGTTACTTCTAAGTTCATTAAAATACAATCTCAATATTCTAATTGTTTTGTAAAACTATTTTTTATGTAACAATTTTAATTCTTAATATAAATTTCAAAATTATACTTTATAGTTTTAACTCATTTTATATTATATTATATTTTTTTAAAAATCCTTTAAATCATTTATGATCAATAATAATAATAATATAAAACTTAAAGTTTTTCTTTTATCTTTTATTCATTTTATTTTACAAATTAAACCATTATAGTATTAACAAATTTTATTCTTAACTATATTACAAAAACATAAAATAGGCTAAAAATTATTAATTATTATACCAATTTAGATATTAATTTACAAAATTAAAAGTTTTTTTTATTAAAATCAATATAATATTTAGTCACTATTAACCGATATAATATTTTCTCCAAATTCGATTATCTTTATTTTCCAATATATATATATATATATACATATATATATATATATATATATATATATATATATATATATATATATATATATATATATATATATATATATATATATAT
>Ga0209589_1009238_pt1 | contig 14993 bp, 5 predicted proteins | sample CowpeawhiteBW_FD_187525 | JGI IMG/M metagenome (GOLD analysis project Ga0209589, IMG submission 187525) | Root nodule microbial communities of legume samples collected from California USA - Cow pea white BW (SPAdes) (version 2) | ecosystem: Host-associated > Plants > Roots > Nodule | place: USA... | reverse complement strand
AAGGGGAAGAAAGTAGACCAAATGCTCAAGAGTTCGACTTACCAGGAAGTATAGGGTCGATCTTTGCTACCTCAGGATGGAAGAGGACTGTGCCCTAGCAGAGCCTTGCTGAAGGATAGAGGGTTTGGGGAAGAGGGCAGCTCTGGAAAACAGAAGGGTGAAGAATGAGAGAGTTGGAAGGGTATAGGGTCCTACTGAAGGGCTGTCCTTGGGCCTACGAAGGGACCAGCCCACAACTTCTTAACACTGAAAAAAAAGGCTTACAAAATCTACGTTTTATTACGAAAATTATATGAATTTCAGACTTTTTTTCTATTTTGAATAAGCTCCGACCTTTCTCTTTCCTTCAAATTTTATGATAGAAAAATATAAGAAAACTATTTATAGCTATATAAAAAATATATAAAGCTATTAAAAATTCATAGCTTCACACACTCATATCTATCAACATTGACATCCAAATTCTTTATGGACACTTGTTGTGTCAATATATAAAGGGTTAAATATGTTTTTGCTCCCTCAAGTTTCGGTGAATTTTGGAATTAGTCATTTTTCGAAACTTGATATCAATTTAGTCCTTCATCTTTAGAAATGTATGAATTTAGTCATTCTTACCAAATTTTGTTAAGTTTATCTGACGTTTTAAGCGCATTTCATGATAATATTTGAATTGTTTACAACATTTGACACATTTTTGCTTCAATGTTAACTTAAATATTATCTTAAAATACATTTAAAATGTCAAATAAACTTAAAAAAATTTGATAAAAAGGACTAAATTCACACATTTTTAAAGATGAAGGACTAAATTGGTATCAAGTTTTGAAGAGGAATTAATTTCAAAATTTACTTAAACGTGAGGGACCAAAAACATATTTAACCCATATATAAACAAGAATATTAGGCCGTAAAATCTAAAAATGGGACGAACCGAGCAAGACGAAGTCGTGAACAAACACTAATCTCAATAAACCCAATTCGGAAGGCCCAATAGTCGAAACACGGTCTACAATGGTTTCAATTCAGAAGTTGCTTTCTGCACCCCTTACTTTCCTTTTGCAGCAATCTGACATTTTTTTTAATATCTTGGACTGGTGAATCAAAAGTATAATACAAATTAATCATTCCAAAAGATAAACTTTAAGTGTGATTTTTTATGCACAAGAAGCAATTGTTCTTCAATTTGCACCACACAAAAATGGGGTCCTTCTTTTCATCCTTTTTTCTTTTCCTTTTACGATGTCATGTCAACCATTTAGTATTTGTCTTTTGACAAAAATATTATTTCTGAAAAACTTAATTTTGAAACATATATTTATAAAAAAGTCTAAACACTGTTAAACATTGCGGTAAATGATTTATATAATGTTGATTTATACATTGAAATACATTATATAAACTACTTTTTGCAGTGAGCTTAATTTAGTACCCTTTATGATTTAAGTAACTCGATAAATAAAACCTACATATTTAATGGATCATTTTAGTTATTTCTTATGTTTATTTTTTTTAATAATAATAACTTTTAATAAGGGCAACAATTTGATGAATAAGATATGAAGTGAAAATATCAAACAAATAAAATAAGTTGATATAGACAAGAAAAACAAGACAATCCAAATCAAAGTGAAAGATTAGATGATTCATTGATTCATTCATTACCACATTAATGTGGCTAAATCGAAATGGAACAGAACATTCAACATGGTCTATGACAAGTATATGAATCCAAGTAAAGTTTGCAATTACAATTACAAAGATGTCTGGTACGGAATGCTGGTTCGAGGCACCCAATCATCCCCATCCAAGAAGCTAGAGACAGTAAAATTGGCTGCATCAGTGGCATCAATAACATGAAACCCAGACCAATTAACTCGGTTTGCAGTGTTTGAACCAGGACCCATGTTATCATATTCTGCGTAGTACAATGTGCTGAGTGCGAAACTCCCATTCCATTCATGCCAACCAGCAGGAGCTATCAAACTATCCATGAAAGACCGTATATAAACAGTTCTTGAGTACTCCTTCCATGGCCTTCCAAGGTATGTTTCCACAGTTCCAACCTTTGGAGCCAAATCCTGTGCAGCTTTTATGGTGGCATTTTGTATGGAAATGCCTGTGTTTTGGTTTGGATCAGTTCGACCTTGTGCAGTGATGGCATTGAATTGTCCACTCAATGGAAGGCGAGGATACATGTTGCAGTTTTGCAAAACAACAGCTGCATTTCCAAATATGAAGTCAACTGTGCCATATATGTCACATTCTCGATAAAACTGTCTCAGAGAATGAGTGTATAAAGTGTCTTGGTACCCTTCGAAACTACAGCTATAGAAGGTGGACATATCTGCTCCATTTCTTACTGCAACTGCTTGGTGCTTGCTTGGCCCAGCAGTGTTGCGGAATGTTATGTTCACAGCTACGAATCCTTGTCCTACCACAGCTGAAAAAAGTCACCAACAAGTTAATTAACATGTTAGAGGGTGATTTCGATGAAATGTTAACATGTTTATTTAGGATGTTATTATGCTTACCAAATGTGGCTGAGTTGAATGTTGTAGAGCCATCCACAACGTTGTGATCGCCAGTTATAATTGTCCGATTGATTCCATTTCCAATTAACATCAAGAACTTCTTGTTTTTGGCTATGGATACATACTCTTGATATATACCCTCACTGATAACAATAATGAAGTAGCCATCGGTAACAGCTGTGTTATTTGGTGCTGCAGCTATGGCATCGTTTATGGTGGTAAAGTTTCCAGTTCCATCTTTACTAACCACCACAATGTCACTCACCAAAACGCTTTCACTGTCATCCGATGTTTGTAGTAGTTTTCTCCCCTGACCTTTCGCAGAATCATAAATGGCGCGAACTTTGTTCGACATACCATCATTCTGGATGGCTCCATGGGGTTGCCATATTCTGTTCTCAGGAACCCAAGCCTTGGTGAACAAATAAAGTGAGACACTGTTAAGCTTCATATCATCCAAGAGTTGGGAAAAAAGACCATTCTTCACTCTTGGATCTGAAGCCGAGGTTTGAAGACCGTCTAAACAAGTTTGCTGATTTGTCAAAACAGCACTAAGCAATGTGTGAACATCGTCTGTTTGAGAGGTGGGAAGAACATCCTTAGCTTTATCAACAGTGTCAAGTGTCGTCGATAAGTATTCAAAGTTTAGTTCAGAAAGTATTTGGCAATCTTCAAGAGCGAGGATTGTGGGTTGGGAGAGAGAGGAGGGATTTTGAAGATATGAGTACATCGTGTTCAAGAACTTACGAGACTGGGACAGGGATTTTCGAACAGAAATTTGGCAATACTCATATATGCTGCCATTTTGATTAGCAAGAACAAATTTGCAGTAAGAAGGGTCCAAGGTCGAGTGGCATAGGGTTTCTGGTGGAACAACTGCATGGCTATTATCAGCTATGGAAATCGAGGTGAAGAAGGATAGCAGAAGGGAAACGAAGAGTGTGAGAGCGTAAAAGCTGTTAAAAGCCATAGCCATTGGTGTATTTGGATGGAAGAATAACAAATAAGAGTTGTTTGTAGCTTGAAGATGTGATGAATGCACAGATAGTTGGGTTCTTATATAGGGCTGGGTGACGAATTTGTGTGATTAAAATTATGAGGGTTAATGTGGTGATGAATGCATGGCATAAAGGAAGTCAACTTTAAGGAATTTTCGTTACCTACTTTGTGTTGATGTGGCGACCATTAACATAGTCAACAGCTCTAAATCAAACTGTATGTATATCAGAAATGTTTTGATTAAGAATTTAGGACGAACATTCATTAGGTTTGAAGCATCATGCATGTATGCAAACATTCATAAGAATGTTATGTGTATTTCTTTAAATTGGTAGGAAGATTTGTTTGGTAACGGACTTATCACATAAGGAATTGGATATGATTTTAAGGTTGTGAATGGTGGGGTTGGTTCCCAGCAATCACAAGACACGGGAACGCAAAACATAAGAATAACTAAACTAAAGTGGATTGTTTGATGAATATCAGACAACATTGTGTTGCGCCGAAATATCCCACGGAAAGTCAATGTTTTTGGTGATCTCGTAGAATGTTGCAAATAGAATAATATTTGAGAGATTCTCAGGAATGTATGTGGTCAGATAATTTCCGCATGCGACAGAGCCATGTATGCTTAATATATAACGTGATAATCAACATCTCTTTGTATTATCGTTTTTTTTTTTTTTGTTTATTTTCTGACCTGTGTCCACCAAACCAACCCCTGGACCTAATTATTTTGCTTTTGGGAGATGATATAAGGAAAAGTAAATAAATGAATGTGAAAAGATACAGAGGAAAATATATATATATATATATATATATATATATATATATATATATATATATATATATATATATATATATATGCGAAGATGCAAATAGTTACTTATCCTGCAAATCTGTTCCCTGAAATAATCTATAATCACCTAAAAGCAAACACAAACCCCATTGGCATGTCCATGTGTTTAAACAGTAAATAAGCGCCGTAAACATAGTGTTAGTAACTCGTGTGAATTTATCGACAACGATATCATCGATCAAAAATCGATTAAACCCCGTCACATATACATAAAAAAAAGTTAAAGATTTTAAATTTATGAACAATATGTTCTACATATAAGCTTTTGATTAAGAGTCAATAACATCCACATTAAATTAATACTGAGTTTAGAATATTTAAAATAATTTAGCTAATTCATATGCTAATTTTATTTTTAATATCTATTTGAGTTTAGCGTTGATTTAACTTATCTAACATAATAATCTAAAACCATTGTTTATTATGAGATTTACTTAAATGTTTGTCTCATAGGCCAAAAGAAAGTAAACTAAGAATATATTTAATAAGGATGTATTTAGACAATTCCAATCAATATATAGATTTTTTTTTAAATAACTAAAAAAAATGTAAGTATAAAGTTACGTCCAAAATAGTTGGTATAAAACTGTTAGGTAGGTCAACAATTTATTGGATCCACACTCATCTAATTAAGAAAAATAAAATAGATATTTTATTTTATTAGTTTGTGACCCATTATTGTAATTTAAATATGCAATTCTTACATCAAGTTTGCTATGAAAGAAAAATGAGTGAGAAACAAAGAGACAAAAGTTATGAGTACACTCTGATGAGAAAAGAAAGAAGTCATCAGAGAGAATGAAGAAGAAGAAAAGATCAACCAGTTTATCATATGCAAGTCTATGGAGAGAAGCTACATTTAAGAAAAGGTTTTATTCCTCCCTCTTCTTATATATTGGGGTTCACCCTATTATTTATTTAGAGTATCCATTGGGTTTGTTATTCACCTTATTGCTCAAGAAAATAGTTCTCTATTGATCTTTAGATTCTCTAAGAAAAATTGTGGTGTACCTATTAATTATTATTAGTGGAAGTTCTTATTAGACAAAGTTGTGTGCTACTGAGATTTTTTCATATTATAAATTTTAGTGTTTGTTGGTTTTTCCCTTCCTTATTTTATGCATTTTATTATTTTACATATTATCTTTTTAGAGAACATTTGATCTTGATTTTGCTTTCGATTTTTTTTTTTTGAGATTTTCCCAACAAAAATCAACCCAAAATATCTACTCTGAACTTATTAATATTTCACAGTCCTTCAAATATATATCTTTCAGATTATGGAATTTTCTTCACAAAAATCAATAATCACTTAAGATATCAACTTTTCTTTTTAAGTGATTAAGATATCATTCATATTGTCACTCTAAGCAGCGTCATAATACTTATCTAAGAATGGTGAAACAAGGTTCAAAGACGCTTAATCAAAATATACGTTCTTAAAACTGACAGTACATTTCTCTAACATCAAAATTTATAATTTTTTTTTTATCAGCATCAAAATTTATAAAATAATACAGAATTATCGTGGTTCCCAATAGTTTCTACATACAATACTTAGTTAAGTATTATTAATAATTTTTTTTACTCTCTATTTTAAAAATATTCAATTTAAGCTTTTTATTTTATTTTTACTCTATTAGTGATATTGAAAACATTGTATATTTTTTGGGACATTTTTAAGCCTTACTAGATCAGCAAATTAAAAGTTAAATAAGTACTTAGTTGAAAATTCTTTTTACTGCGTGTTAACCTGATATAAATAGTAAAATTTTGAAATTATGAAAACAAAAAATTACACTTATTAAAATACACTTCTTTGTTAAAATTGGTTAAGGAATGAATTTTCAAGTCTAATTCAATTTTATAACCTACAAAATTAATTTAAAAATAAGACTTACACTTATATATATATATATATATATATATATTTTAAATTGACTTTATCATTAATGAAAGTAAAACTTATAACACAAGTATATACTTTTTAAATAATAGTTAAATAAATCATTAATAACAATATACATCTAATGAAACTACAATGAAATTCACAAAAATCAACTTAACATCTAATTACAACTATTAAAGTGATTTTTTCAAGACAATAATTAATATATATCCGTCACTAAAAATATGTTTATTAATTTTCGTAAATAACAAGGAATCAATCACAACCTTACATTGGAGTACATTTTAGTTATTTATAAATACAACAGAGAAACAATTTTGCATCGGATTACAAAAACTGTTAAGCAACTTTGCTCTTATTACACGTAACTAGCTCGCAACTTGAATGTTTGATTATATCAATCCACTACTGTATGGAACGCCAGTTTGAGGAAGCCAACTATCCCCGCCCAAGAAGTTAGACACAGTAAAGTTAGCCGCATCAGTAGCATTGATAACATGATAACCAGACCACGTTACACGGTTTTGGGTGCTTGAACCAGGTCCTGTGTTATTGTACTCTGCATAGTATAAGGTGGTTAGGGCAAAATCCCCACTCCATAGATGCCACCCAGCAGGATTTATCAAACTATCCATGAAACTCTGCATATAAACTGTTCTTGAGTACTCTTTCCATGGCCTCCCAAGATATGTTTGCACGCTACCAACTGCGGGAGCCAAATCAGCAGCAGCTTTTATAGTTGCGTTCTGAATAGAAGTGCCTGTGTTTTGATTTGGGTCTGTTCTGCCTTGTGCAGTGATGGCGTTGAATTGACCACTCAAGGGAAGCCGTGGATACATGTTACATGTTTGGAAAACAACCGCAGCATTTCCGAATATGAAGTCAACGGTACCGTAGATGTCACATTCACGGTAAAACTGTCTAAGGGAATGCGTGTACAAGGTGTCTTGATACCCCTCGAAGCTGCAGCTGTAAAAAGTTGACAAATCAGCTCCGTTTCTCACTGCAACCGCTTGGTTCTTGCTTGGCCCAGCAGTGTTTCGGAATGTCATGTTAACAGCTACAAACCCTTGTGCTACCACAGCTACAAGTCGCACCAAATTTCATGTTAAATATTTTTCTTTTCAAAAATTCAATACAAAAGTTAAAACGACAACGCTAGGAAGACATACCAAATGTTGCTGAGTTGAATGTTGTGAAGTTATCGACAACGTTGTGATCACCGGTGATAATCGTTTGATTGATCCCATCTCCGATCATCATCAAGTACTTCTTGTTTTTGGGTATGGAGACATACTCCTGGTACACACCTGCAGTGACTAAAATTAAAAAGTAACCAGCAGAAGCAGCTGTGTTATTTGGCGCAGCTGCTATAGCATCGTTGATGGTAGTGAAGGTCCCGTTTCCGTCCTGACTAACAACCACAATATCGCTGACCAGTACACTCTCGCTGCTATCTTGAAGCAGTTTTCTGCCGTGACCTCTAGCAGAATCATAGATGGCACGTACACGGTTAGACATCCTCAATGGTAAACGACCGTTGTGGAACTCCAAGTGTCTCCCATTGGGTTGCCACGATGTTGAGATTTTCTTCTCAGGCACCCAACCCTTGATGAACAGGTCAAGGGAAACACTGTGAAGCTTCGTGTCATCAGAGAGTGATGAGAGAAGTTCACTCTTCACTCTTTCATCGGAAGCTGTGCTCTGTAAGCTTTCTAAACACGTTTCTTGGTTTGTCAAAGTGGCACTAAGCATGGTTTGCTGGTCTTCAGCTTCAGTGGTGGGAAGATCATCGCTAGCTTTATCGACATTGTCGAGTGCGTTTGATAAGTATTCGAAGTTTTGTTCAGCGAGGAATTGACAGTCTTCAAGGGCGCGAGTTGTGGGAAGAGACAAAGAGGATCTGTCTTGGAGGAATGAGTTTACTAGGTTTAAGAATTTGCGGGACTGGGACAAGGACTTTCGGACAGAAATTCGACCATAGTCAAAGATTGTGCCGTTTTGATTAGCAAGCAGGGTTTTGCAGTAGGAAGGATGTACGGTGGATTTGCACAAAGTTTCTGGGGGAACAACATCACGTTTATTATTAGAAGCTATGGAAATCGGTGACAAGGAGGATAACACAAGAGAAACACAGAGCGTAAGAAAGGACAGGTTCTTAAAAGCCATTGGGTTATTGAAAGAAGGAAACTTGAGGAGCTTGCAGCTATAAGAATGTATGGGAATGAAATTTACGTTGTTGGGAGCCATTATATATAGGCCAAGACGAAGACCAACTTGATATTATAAAATTGTTGGTCGTAAATCGGAATCTGAAATTAGAATGATGGCTACCATGAACTCAATGAACTGCTACCAACTCGCGATAATGAAAATATTTTCCAAGTCGTTGAGTAGAAATTCATTGAACTAGCTATAATCGTGCATGTATGCAATAAATGGTGGTTTTATTCGTATACATATCCTAAAATTAAAAAAATTAAAAATAAAAGAACTTGTGTTCGACAAATAAAAGAACTTAAAAATAATAGTAATATTATACGAAATTAAAATTAAAAATTTATTGATATAATATTCCTTTTAAATACTAAAATCAAATTAAGCTACAGTGAGAGTTTTGGTCGCTTGCTTATCTGATAGCATCGAATATTATTTTATTTTGTCAACTTTGAGGTTGGTTCCGAGCAGTCATATGACACGTAAACACGAAAAACAAGTCACGTACAAACATCGCTTATTTGACCAAGATATGAGATCATTGTATCGTCTCGTGGACAGTGTATATGACAAAAATAAATACCGAAGGTTGGATGTTAATTAGCAACGACAAAGTAATAACAATAAAATTTTGTGATAAATAATAATAATAATAATATTATTATTTAATTTTAGTTCAAAATTATTATTGTTTTCAAAATTAAGAGCTAATTAACATTTTCTTAAATTATATCTTTACAAAAAATTTAAGAAAATAACATTATCATTAAAATATTTATTTTTTTCAATATTACTATTAACGATGTATTCAATTCATAATAATCTTCAGAGGACCGCTAACGTATGTATAGCTCGTGATCAACGTCTGATATTAGTAATTAGTATTTTAGACATTAATCTGACTTTTTAATAATCGATAATTTACACTCTCAAAAGATTAGCTCTATGATTTTTTTTATTATGCATAGGATGTTGATCATTAGTTTCTATTTGTTATATTATGTCAACCCCAACCTTTAGGTTTTGTCTCGAGGTGCAACGTTGAAGACCCTAATATTAGGTTTATGTATTATTCACAGTTTTGTACCAAAAGTATACAAAATATTCAAAGTTGTGTCGTAGAAAAGGCTTATGTATTATTTTATATGATTATTCTAAATAAATTGAGATTAGTGTCTCGTTTTATATCTCTTATTTAAATCAAAATACGATATATGATTAAAAAATATTACACGTTAGTTTTTTTAAGTGTTATATTAACGTTAAATAAATTTTAAATATTTTGTGATATATCAATTAAGTGAAATTATAATAGTAGTAATAATAATAGTTTATAATGAGAATTTAAAGTAATTTTTAATTAAGGATGTAAAGACTTATATTGGTTAATATAAAAACAAGTTAATTTAATCTGACTTATTTTTTTATGAGTAAGAATTTTGGTAGTTTGGTTCAACTTACTTATATATAATGATGAACGAGTTAAGTAGGTTGAGTCATTTAAAAACACTTTATTATGTTAGACTTATTTTATTTTATATATTTAGTAAAAGATAATTAAATTGAATTAACTTGTATATAAAGTAAAAACAATATGTTTGTCTATCTGGTACTAAACATTAATCACAATAGAAAGTGATGTTATAAAAATAAATAAGTAAAAATGAAAGGTTAATTTAATAATTAGGTAAAGAAATATGTAGAACTTGTGCTGGAATATCTACAAACAGAAAACCAAACACACCCATAATAATTCATCAAATATCACATAAATAAATTTATATTACATTAAACAAAAAATTCAAAAATCATTGTTATGACATGGAAAAAGATTTGGAAAACTAAAATCTGAGTTACCCATTGTTTACTCTACAACCAACTTGCAAGATTGCTTGCATTCACAACTTGGACCAAATTCTTGCAAGTTTTGACGGATTTAAGCCTTTCAGCCATGGAAAACCCTAAATAAAGATATTTTACATTCTAATTACCCCCTTTCCTTTTTTCCGAGTATCTTCCATCAACAGCTAAATCTAATTCTTTCAAGACATTAAAATTGTGGATTTGTATAACTAAGTTCAAATAAAAATAAAGTTAAACAATTTCATTTTAAACTATTGATGTAATTATATAGTTGAGCACATGAATTAATTACAATTGGGATAGAGTTCCTTCATCCAAATTTTACTTAAGATAACTCAAAACAATATAGAAATTGTTGCAGGTCGCACAATTGTCCGCGGAAGTCAGATGGATCAAGTCACAATACAAGTGAGATTCGTGGTAGAACAATTGCAGAGGAGGAGATTATTACAAATGATATCAATTATCCCATGGTAGAGGCCAAGTAGGCTGAGTCACAATTGAATTGTGACGCTTGGGTTGTTACATTATTCGGTAAAAAGAGTTGTACCCTTACTAATAGTTATAGCTTTTCGTCAAGTAGTAAGCGCTTATTGTTGCAGGTGGCATCAATTGTCTCGTGACAGAGGCCAAGTGAGTCAGGTCATAATTGAATCGTGACACTTGAGCTGTTACACTCTTAAGTAAAAATAGTTGTATTCTGACTAATGAGTATAGTTTTTTGTCTAATGGTAAGCATTTGATCCTAACAATTGGTACGAGAGTTAAGGTCACAAGTTTGATTTTTGATGACAATTGTTAAGGGGGAGATTGAGTTTGAAAACATTGATTTGTTAGAATAATGTGAGATGGTGGAATTGGAAAATGTAGTGAGATGTTCTTCTTGATGATCATGTAAAAAACATATCTAAAGCTTAAAATGCGTTATAGTTATGTTACACTATTACTCCTAGCTTAAATCTTTATTTGAAAGGAATAAAGCTTTTAAAATTGCGTATTCCTCTCAAAACACTCTACACGTGCAGCTGTCATTTCAGACTTAATTTGCCATTGCAAATTAGAGAAAGTCCATGCTGCATTGTTCCTTCCATTGAAAAAGAACTTTTGCTTTTATTGCAGACTAAGATCTAATTAAATTTCATAAATCTAACATTTCCATAAGGTCCACCATTTTGGAAATGCAAGTTGCTAAATTTAAAGCCTATATCATGGGGTATCATATGATTCTCCACAAGTCCGGTTTCTGAATCATGACATGGAAGTCCTAAGAATTGAAATGAATTGTCTTATCACATAAATATTAATTAAGAATATTTGCAATTCTTTTCGATAATTGAATTTTTTTTTTAAACATTGAATAATCTTAAAATTTCAATCGGGTGAGGCCATACATCCAAATTTACTTCAAATTTCTTGGGATCGGTGACTTTTATTTGCTCAGGGGTGAGCTATTAATTGCTTAACCACATTTACACTATTTATTGATTTTAATATTTGTTATATGACTCTCATCTACCAACAGAAAAATCTCTCATATTTTCCTGCTAACTTAATTACTGTAGTTCGGATTAAATAAACTTATTAAGTGTGAGTGTGGCAAAAAGAAAGAAAGAAATTTCAAATCTAGAAGAGGAGATAAAGACACGGATGTTTATATGTGAATCCTATCCAAGTGATGAACGACTCAAGCTTAAAAGCGTATCTGGGGAAGTATTAGTTGCTGAACAATATAAGAGTTGAACTTATTACAACTTTTGCATTGTTTAAGACACAAATTCTAGCTTGACCCTTTATTTTCGTGTTAATGGCTTAAAAAATAAACTTGACTTTGTGTGAAGATCTGATCTGGCTCAAGTACCCAACAACTTGAGATTAAACATCTCTTCACTTCACAAGTTGGAACAAAAGCTCCTTTTGTAAATATAGTATTACAGCGAAGGCGTTGAAGAGAATCAAAGTTTACCTTAAAATCAAAATAAGAAAAAATGAGGTTACAGCGCAGGGTTCACTGATCTACCTGTCAACTCAATTTACATAATCTTCATGTGCACGTATATTATTATTCATGCATTAACTAACTTTCGTGAACACTGCCAAGATAAACTGGGTTTTTAGTGTTAATATAATTAATTTTCAACTTCTTCTTTTATTAATTAGTGTTTTAGTTTGCACCTGGGACAATGACGCGTTTGTTCCTTATGCTGTGCTTTGACCGTCTAATAAGGACAAAAATGTTAAGAATCTTAGTCGTAAGTTAATTAGATCTGAACAAATGACTACGAAATAGAATTGTCAAAAGCCCTAGTTGTTTCATACCCTACCTGGCATGGACTTTAAGGGCTTCTAATAATAAATTTCCAATAAACTTAACTTAACAAAAGGATTTGGCCGAATAATATACAAATATCCAGCCTGTAACACGCTCAAAATTTTCTAAGCCGGTGTTTTCTTAAAACATTAATGTCAAATAGATGCGAAATATAAATCATGGTACTAAATAGATGAGAACACTCAGTTTATAATGCAGAGGGTAGCCCAAAAATCTGACTCTCAAAACACATTATATATAATTTTGACTCACTCGTTTAAGAAATTAATTGTTATGTGATATGTTAAGTTTTTAGGCACTTCGGTTTTCAATGTTTTTTGTCAGCCAAAAAAAGCATATAGTTTGGACCGGGATACAAAGAATAGCCCAACTCATATAAATATCCTTACATTAAACTCTCAAACAATGTATTCAATGGATGCAAAGTGTGTGGTTCCTTACCTTGTCCTTCGTAGAGGGACAAGACAAGTTAGCACAGCATAAACAAATCTCTGAATATAGAAGAACTTCAGAGGAAGATCCAAGATCTCACAATAATTGTAGCATCATAAATTAGATCATGGGCACCCGAATTTTTAATGTGGAAAACTTAATAGGAGGTAAACACTTACAGTTTTGACTGTTGAGACAAAAACACAAGCATAATCAAATAATCTGAAGTGAAATTTCGAAATTTAATTTCGCCAATCATATTTGTATTGTTAAAGATGATTACTTCATAAAGAAAGCATGAAACACGTAGTATAAAAAAAGCACCTGAAAATCCATTTCCCTTTTCATTTCAATTTTTTTTTTATTCGACAATGATCTCCTAGTTTCACAGTGTATTATACTTGATATTGTGCACATCAGAGTATACACTACCAATAAATGCATAAAAAATATTTAATATCTAATTTCTTACATTTAAAAATTTTGGTTTAATACTGGATTTATTATAAATAATAAGTGTATATATTGTCTTAGCTTTTTTCACGTAAGATCATTGGAACATTCTTTTATAATGTTTTCGTCACAATACGAATTTCTTCTCTCACTCATCTCGCACGATTCATATGCTGAGGATGTGTTTACCAACTATTATGACAAAAAGCTACACTAATTATTTCTTCAACTAGTTAATATTGTAATAAAGATACGATAATTCTTCGGCTTATTTATGAAAAGGGTGCAGATTTGATTTGATATTACGAAAATGGGCAATTCTTAAATGTATTATACAGAAGTAGAATAAGTTGCGGAGGCTAGACCTTTGAAAAAAAGTTAAAAAAAAATTATAAAATCACGAATAAAAAAGACTTCTCTAGAGTATAGATTTACTGTCTTTAAAGACTTATATGCGGTGTATTAGACAAGTTCTCAAAAAATTTTTGAATCTCAGAACTAGTAAAATAATTCTTAAAAAATAATAAATAAATAAATTTAAGATGAAAGAAAAAATATAAAAAAGAAAAAAAGATACAACGAATGAGAATGAATGAGAGAATGGAGATGTATGTTTAAGAAAGGAATATAATGCTCTATTTATACAAGGTGAATGAAAGTATAAATGAACCAAAATTCGTGAGCAATCCGATGTTAAAAAACGGCATCCGAAAAAGAGGAAAAAATATCACTCAAATTGTGGGAGCTTTTGTAATATACACGTTATATATATAACATTTTACTCATACCACTGAATTCAAATAACGATAAAACTAAAAATGCGTTTATAAAGTCGTTTAATATAGTATGTCTTCTGGTTTAAAAATCGCTAACCCTCCCTCACACGACTTATCCTATTTTATAACATTTTAAAAAATTATCCATTTTCGTAATAGCGAATAAATCTGCGTCATTTTCGAAATTAAGCCTAATTTGTATCTAGCGTACAATAAATTCAAACTCCTTGTAACATGTTAAACGTCACAATGATAATAAAAAAATTATAATGTGTTCTAAATTCAACAAGTATAATTTGATACAATTCATAACTCTAATAATTAATAATTATTTAGGGAAATATGATAAAAATAATTTAGAAAACATTAGTATTCAAATTTTAAGTTCTGACAATAGAATATAAAAACAGTTTTCAATTTATTCAAGAAAAATATTAGTTAAAATTTTAAAAATACTCAAATTTATTTTATATATATATATATAATTTTTTTTAATTGAAAATTTAATCTATTTTCTTCGTTGGCAAGACACGCTAATTTGTTTTCTTAAGATTTTGTTTGAATTAAGGTGAAAATGAAAAAAAAAAAGGAAGAATGAAAAAAAAAAGGAAGAAAGAAAGAAAAA
>Ga0209589_1009237_pt1 | contig 14994 bp, 10 predicted proteins | sample CowpeawhiteBW_FD_187525 | JGI IMG/M metagenome (GOLD analysis project Ga0209589, IMG submission 187525) | Root nodule microbial communities of legume samples collected from California USA - Cow pea white BW (SPAdes) (version 2) | ecosystem: Host-associated > Plants > Roots > Nodule | place: USA... | reverse complement strand
TTTTTTTTGCTTTGTTTTTTGTGTTTTTTTTTTTTGTGTGTGAGCGACTTTGTTTGCTTTTTTATATGCTTTAATAACTGGTCATATTTTTATAAGCATTCATGTGGTTATATTACTTAGCTTTATTGTTTATTGTAGATTGCTGAAAGAAAGGAACTGGTCAAGTCAATAAATAGTGAACTCAGTCTTGAAGAAGGAAACGGTATTTCAGATGAGCACAGCAATGAATCCCTGTTAAGTACTGTTGAGAACCAAAATGGTGGCACTGTTTCAAGCCATGAATCGTTGTTAAGTAGTGTTGAGAACCAAAATGGTGGCACTGTTTCAAGCAATGAATCGCTGTTAAGTAGTGTTGAGAACCAAAATGGTGGCACTGTTTCAAGCAATTACGTCCAATCTAATGAGAAAGAAATACCAGATGTCTCGGTTTTAGGCATTGATCGTGGTATTGATAAATGTGAAGAGGATGATAAATTGTCTCTTGCTGAAAAGGCTTTAGCTACGCAATATCTTGATGAACTGTTGAATAGCAATAGATATGAGACAATTGCCCCTGATACCGTTGCCCCTTATACCGAACCAATCGAAATCCCAATTGGCACCAGACCCACCAATCATATTATTGAAATACTAGAAGGTATGAGTGAATCAAGTTTAGTTGAGGTTGCTAATGAAGCTGACATTGTTGAGAGTGAAGGTGAAAAAGCCCCACCATTGGCTGGGGAAAATGCTATGAATGTTATATTGGCCGCAGTAGAATGTGCTCCCTGGTCAAAAGCAGGTAACTAACATTATTTCATGTAATGTTTTCTTTGTGAATGTAAGCGACTGAACTCCTTTGTTAATTGTGACTAACACATATAGGCATTATTGAAAGAAATTTGATAAGAGGCTCTTTTTTGGCAACCTGTTCACTGGCCTGATGATGTGAAATATGAAAGACTTTTTTAGGGGGTCAAAATTCTCTTTTAAATTTCTATATTTATCATTGCATGCCTGGTTCTTGAATTAGCATTCTTGTGATGCATCTTACATGTGCATCTGCTGTTTTGTCTTGCTGTAATTTAAAACTTATACCTGAACTGATAGGTGGGCTTGGAGATGTTGCTGGATCATTACCTAAGGCTTTGGCTAGGCGTGGACACAGGGTTATGGTAACATGCTATTCTCTAAATGAACTGACAGAGCATCACTTAATTGGGGAAGAAAATATACTCCTTGCTTAAAGAATGTGTCAAATTGTCTTTTGAGATAAGGAAATTTTGTGATATTAATAAGAAATAGAAGATTGTCTATTAATAAGAAAAGAATAAAACTACAGTGAAGAAATCTCTGTGAATTTTGTGATATTGAGTTAGACTTAACAAAGACTTCTTCAACAAACACAAATGGTCTTGTTTTCTAGGTTTGATATATCCTTTGGTTGCGAGTAAATCCTTTCCTCCAAGTCACCATTGTCTTCACATCTAGTTGTTCTAACTTTGAGTCACATATGTATGAATGGATATTATCTAGAGTGCAGTGTATCTGTGAACTCCCATGCTAGATTACTCTAAACATAATGCTCACAAAAATCTGGCTTTCCAATCCATTGTCCACCAAGCACATCTTTCTTACTAAGCTCATCCATTTCACCCTTGCTGCAATGGCCTAACTTATATGCCATAAATGATTTTGGTCAAAATCATAAATAAAGGTTACTAAAACAAGATATATAGTCCATTCTTCAACTTTCTTTTCATATTAAGGCAAGATGAATTTAGATGACAGACATTTTTACTAAATGACTTCCTTAGGGCAGATTCCAGGATCTTGTATTCAAGTTGGGAATGACTGATATTATTTACCAACTTGAGAGTGTTGTCAATGGCAGATTATTAGGATAAAAAATATTCTCAATTTATCCATAGTCTAGGAAAAATATCTTCTGAATCTTTCTATTCATTTCAGCATATTTTTATTTCATTTTTTAAAGGGTTTGATTATTACAAAGATGAAATGTAATTTGTGTGATTGTTATTAATAAAATAATTCTTTATTTTCTTACATAGTTCAAGTGAAATGACAGCTTGTTTCATGTGTCATCAGATTATTATTGGACACTTCAATGAGTTTCATCTTCAGTTTTATTAATACTCCCATTGTCTTCTTTCTTTCTTTTCATTTTCTTTGTAGGTTGTAGCACCTCGATATAGTAATTATGCTGAAGCACAAGAGATTGGATTACGGAAACAGTACAAAGTGGATGGTCAGGTTTGGAGCAGCAACTCTATTCTTGATCAGTTATAACTTGTTGCTGCTACCTTGGTTTTGTAACAAACCATTGTTTTTGCTTCACAGGACATGGAAGTAACATATTACCATGCTTTTATTGATGGTGTTGACTTCGTTTTTCTTGACAGTCCAAATTTCCGCAATTTACAGAATAACGTATATGGTGGAAACCGAATGGTAATAATATATTTTGATCGAGTTGTAGTTGAACGGTAATAATATGCTTTTGTTGTGTTTTTCTGATTTAAGGTATTCTAGTAACTCCATCTTGCATTATCATATATGATATATTCAACTGTAACTATTTTTCTGCTCATATTAATTTCTTTCTGACTCAGTTCATGCCCTTTAATGGAACAGGATATTCTAAAACGCATGGTGTTGTTTTGCAAGGCAGCTGCTGAGGTATGTGAACTAAATGATTTAGTTCGTGACTACATTATTTATGGGGATGCTTGGTTGACAGCTATCTATTTTTTGTTAGAATTTTTTTATAAAGTTAACCAAATTTATCCTTATCCTTGATTTTTTTATGTAAATAGTATGTTTCAGGCAACTTGAAAAATATCAATCTGCATTACATCATTTGATAAAAATGTTAAAATAAGAAGTGACTAGAGGTACATTTGTAGTTCCACGCAATGTGACTAGCATAAACTCTGGTATTGTAATGAAACAAAGGTGCTTGCCAAACTAAGCTTCCAAAGATGACACTTGGGGCATCTCCATCATCATTTGTCACAGAATACTAATTTTGAATCTTTCCTCATTATCTCTCAGAATCATTTTTATGCATGCTTTCATGCATCACTGATTAATGGACAGGACTGCCACAGTAAATATGTAAATATACCTTTAGAATTACTTAACCCTGGGGTCCCCAAGAAAGTTCTTACATGATAAGGCCTATAAAGCAGGATGCTTGTGAGTAGCCAATTTGATAGAATTATTCTCAAATGCCAGAGTTGTTGACATAGTTTATCCAAATCATTTGTATCAACTGTCAAAAGTCTTTTTGCAGACATATGCTATATGAAATCCTTATAGTTGTCTACTTTCAATGGATAAATGACGTTAATGATTTTCAGGTTCCATGGCATGTTCCATGTGGTGGTATTTGCTATGGAGATGGAAATCTGGCCTTCATTGCAAATGATTGGCATACTGCATTGCTGCCTGTGTACCTGAAGGCATATTATCGTGACAATGGTTTGATGAAGTTCACAAGATCTGTTCTTGTGATTCATAACATAGCACACCAGGTTCATCCTCTAGCTATTTATGTGGTTAATTACATATCTATTGAGTGTTGGAGTGGAGTTAATCTTGGCTATACAATTGTAGGAGATCTCATATTAAGTAGAGATATACCAAATTATGGTATGTATATGATGGTTTTGTAAGGTTAAATTAAACTTAAAAGTCTACTTTTTGCGATGGTAGCAATAGTAAAGTTTGAGAGGATCATCTTCCTCTCTTGTTCATTGAAGGGGACATCTTTTGAAACAAAGAATATTTTGGATGGTGGTCACATTTATATCCTAGGATCCAGTTTTACCTTTCCATTACTATGAACATGCACATATTTTAGGTTGGAGTATGTATGGGTAGAATGAGGATAGGACTTCCATGGGACTCTATCCTGTGATGATTCATGGAAAATTACAATATCTTGGGATGACATAATTGCATAAGATGTTTGCAAAGTTTATTTTGTTTAAATTGTGATTCATGTTAGTTAGGAAAACACATTCGTTAGTCTTTTTCAGATAGTCTTAATAAATGAGTTTCATCTCCCTTTTTTTAGTTTACTCTGATATTTGGAGTCCTTTCCATATTGTTCCTCCTTCTGTTCTTTTAAATATTTTATTACCTTTATTGATTATTATTTTAGACGTACTTGGATTTGGATTTTCTAATGTAATAAAAATACAATTTGGTATATCCATACGCACTTTATGTAGTGACAATGCTTATGAGTATTTGTTGAACCAGTTCCACTAGTTCATGCAATCCAATGATATTCTTCATCAAACATTGTATCCTCATGCACTCCAACCTTTTAAATATTATGTGAATGTGAGTATGCATGTATACTGTCTTGATGATTAATGCTAATGCACTAGTCAATGCAAAAAAATGTTTTCTCATCTGATGCATTTATGTTTGCTTCACTTATGGAAGGTGGATTGTTGTATCTATAAGCAATTATTTTATCTTTAAACAAGAAAAACTATTGTCAAGGCAAATCCCTGTTCCATTTTCATAAGGGTTGGATTTTATATCACAGGGTCGTGGCCCGCTTGATGAATTCCGTTACACGGATTTACCGGAGCACTACATAGACCTCTTCAAATTTTATGATCCGGTTGGAGGTGAGCACTTGAATATCTTTGCGGCCGGCATAAAGGCAGCCGACCGGATTGTCACCGTGAGTCATGGATATGCATGGGAGATCAAAACTTCTGAAGGTGGTTGGGGTTTGCACGGGATCATGAATGAGAATGACTGGAAACTGAGGGGAATTGTCAATGGAATTGACACCAAAGATTGGAATCCCAAGTTTGATGTTCACCTGAAATCAGATGGATACACCAACTACACCATTGAGACCCTGCAACACGGCAAGCGCCAATGCAAAGCCGCCTTGCAGAGGGAGCTCGGATTGCCGGTTCGTGAGGATGTTCCATTACTCGGATTCATCGGAAGGCTGGATCATCAAAAGGGCATCGATCTCATAGCCGAAGCAATTCCATGGTTGATGGGTCAGGATGTGCAACTTGCAATGCTGGGAACAGGAAGGCCTGACTTAGAAGATATGGTTAAGCAACTTGTGTCCCAACACAGTGACAAAATCAGAGGATGTGTTGGGTTTTCTGTGAAGATGGCTCACCGGATAACAGCCGGCGCAGACATATTGCTCATGCCATCAAGATTTGAGCCATGTGGATTGAATCAACTCTATGCCATGAATTATGGAACAATCCCTGTTGTGCATGCTGTTGGTGGATTGAGGGACACTGTGACACCTTTTAATCCATTTGAAGAATCTGGTCTTGGATGGACTTTTGATTGTGCAGAAACTAATAAGCTAATAAACGCATTAGGGAACTGTTTGATGACCTTTAAGCAGTTTAAGCATAGCTGGGAAGGGCTACAACGGCGAGGAATGATGCAGGATCTGAGTTGGGACAAAGCTGCTCAGCAGTATGAGGAGGTTCTTGTTGCTGCCAAGTACCAATGGTGAAAATTTGGCTTCTACTCAACCTCAGAAGATTCATCCATGTGAGTGCACTCATGGTGCTGAGTTTCATCAATGTGAGTGCATTCATGGTGCTGAGTTATATCATGGTCTGTGCAAGGGAAATGGATTGTGTTGTTGTGGCCAAGTTGTTACAACTTTCTTGATGCCGGTCCTGGAGGAACATTTTTGGCCCTTAACTAAGGTTTATGTAATAATCACTTGTTATATATGTCATCTCTGGCACATCTAGTATTGTCCTTTTTCAATAAAGAAAGAAAAAACAAAATAAAGAATAGAGTATTAGCCCTTTAGATAGATGAATTCTATACCTTTCAATGTTGCAGTGGTGTGTCTACAACTATGTTACATAGCAGTAGCAGAATAATGAAACTTGTAGTGTGTAGATGCTTACTTGTCTTCTTTATAATCATTTTAGAATTGAAATAGTGTCTTTTATTTTTGTTCTAATGCATGGCTACACCTTGTTTTAATATGATTTGACCTACCACACTTAATCCTGCATTATTCAGTTTTTGTAGTTTAGGAATACATTAAAAAGAAGACAATGAAGGGTTTCTCAATTCTAGTAGTATATGTCAATATATAAGCCAATTAGTTTCTTATTATAAATGTTTTAGTTGAAGGTTGTGTAAAAAGACAACATATAATAAATATATTTGATCTTTTCACCACAATCTTGTCCATTATGATATATTTGTCTTGTTTGGTGTCTAGAGTTATTATGACATTCTTAAACTATTACTCTTAGTTGTCTGAACAACAAAAGATACAAATAGTTCACATAAATTCTATATGCAAATTTCGTAACTACTCATGCATTTAACTTGTATGTTTTCGGTTTGAAAGGAACACTTTTTAACAGTGCAACATAAATTCTGAATACATAGCTAAGAAGATAAAATAAGATAGGGTGGTTTTTTTGTGTACAACATGTATTTTGAAGATAGAGAGATGTATCGACTAAATTAGCTATATCAAAATTTTATTCATAAACTCTGCATAGAAAAAATGAAATAGAAAACTCGAAATATTATTTTAATTTTGAATCAAATAGAAAAAGTGATAAGGTCACATTCTTATTTTATCCCAACACAACCTTACAATAAAAATAAAAATTCTTCAAGACTATTTGTTCAAATTCAAACGTCAAACATTTACACGTTTTCAAACTGATAGCATAAAAACTGACAGATGCTGAGAGAATCTGTTCAAACATTTCTCCTGCCATATGCAACCGTCATTGCATCCAACATATAACATTTGTAAAATATAAAATGTTGTCTTGTCTTAAATGTAATATTTATCTGCCATGACTTTTTCTTTTTCTTCATAAATATGACGGTCATTTTAAGTCATGCTTATCTTTCATTAAAAAGCATAAAACAGAATCTATTTTTATTATAAAATATCTTTTAAACTTAATTCAATTTTACAAAATTTTGTAAAATAATTTATAAAATGATATCTGTATTTATTTATATATTATAAAATTATCTTATTAATCGATATGTAATTCCAATATTTTTACATACAACTTGTCAATTTCAATGAAATTCCACAATCCAATTGTCTTCTCTTTCATTTGGTGAGAAAACACATTTAGGGTTTCTTCAATGCTTCCACACTTACCACACATATAATGTCAATCACTCCATGTTACCTTTCTCTTCAGGCAAGTGCTATTTCTTGTCTCAATCTCTTTGCATTACCAAAAAAAAGGCCTTAATTAAGCAATTATCTTAAACTTCATCTTATTTAAGAGGGCATTGACATTGTTATTAAAGAGAAATGGTGACATGTATATCAATGGCTTGCATCAATGGTCCAACATTATGGATTAGTTACACAACAACCTAAAAAAAAGTTGACATTTGAATTTAGAACAAAACAATGATAATAGTAAAATTGGAACTTCTAGAGGATCTACCACAAGAAACTTTACTTCAATAATTTGAAATGACAAAGAAAATTTTCCAGAAAAAGAAAACATGTATCACTACTTCAATCTTCATGCATTTCAGCTATACAGGTATATATTTTTTCCATGAAAAAGTTAGTTTAGGATATAAAATATTAATTTTAGATAATCTAATTCAAAATATTTAAGGTGTCAGAAATAAACAAAAAACTATCGATATTAAAAGTCAAATCTTATTTTTACTGATGTGTATTCATGTTAAATAAAACATTCAATATTTAATTAAAAAAAATTGATACGGTTAGTTGAAAGTTTATATCTTGCCTCGAGCTAAAGAAGAGAGTAAAATATCAATAATTTATAATAATATATAATTCTTAGTTTTTCTGTGATAGTTTCACTCTGTTTTTATCTTTAAATAGTTCAAACATCGAATAAATAAAGAAGGAAAAATTGAATATATTTTAAAAGGACTTTTTTTTTCTAAAACTTTTTAAATTATTATATTTATTTATAGCTCCTAATCTTTTAATTATAAAGAATGCAACTGCATAAGCACAAAAATACCTGTGTTTGTGGTAAGTTCTCTCAATCTTCTAAATATCTTGATGGAAAGGCTAAAGTTTAAAAACTTTAACATATTAGGAAAGATACATAAAAAAATACCAATTTTAACTAAAATAAGAAATACAAAAACTAGTCAAAACGTAATTATAGACTTTTTTTATTAATTTTCATGTGTTGAATAACTCACTTTAATTTTTTACAAAGAAAAAATTTATAAAAAGAACTTAAAAATAAAATAAAGTTAACTAAAATTACATAATTTTAAAAAATAAATCACTACATCCGTTCACATTTTTACTTTTGGGACCCTCTCAATCTATATATTGACTCTAAGCATTAATATGAGTGTGCAAACATTTATAAATTGAATCGTTTACGTTCTCATAAACTTATTACTTAAAATTTATCATCAAAATATAATTTTTCTAAAAACGTGTATAAAAAAATTTTCCCCATTCAAACTCATTTCTCATTCAATGAAATCCTTCAGATTATTTTGAGCATTTTAAATGGAAGAAAGATGAAATTATGACCAAATTAACTTAGAAACATTAGGACACAGAAATAGCACATCTCACAATTAAAGCTAATTAACAATTACTCTATCAATACCATTATCCCTATCACATAAGAAAAATGTTTGACTTTGCATTACAACAAAAATTCTTCATTGCCAAATTCTTCATTGTTATTCTTAGTTTCCCTTTTCTCTTTATGCATGTTTTCTATCACATTTTTCTCAAATACTACATCAACCACTCCCAACACGTAATCATTTAGCATCTCGTTTTTTCTTATATATAACACATTCATTTTAACACTCATCTCCATGACTCTAATCTTTCTCAGAAAGGAAAAGGAAGATGTCAAAAAGGAATTCACAATACAAATGCAAGTTTTGTTAAATTGAAGGCTTAAGTTTATCACTACAATTTTCTCTTGGTTAGAATATTTTAGTGCCTTATCTTGGTGTTGTTTTGTCCCCACTTTAAGATTCGTTGATTGTTCTCTCAGTTGTATGTCTATTCCTAGGTTATAATTTAACCAAAAAAGTTATTTATAGAAATTTTGCTTTGATTTCAACGATACCATTGTAATGCTAGTGCTCATTTGTGTGACCATTTATTATACAAATACTATTTTGATCTCTATTCTCCACATCTTAGTCATATGTCTCTTGATATATGAAATTTGCAAACTTGGTTACTGAGATGTTCACGTTTCTTGGTACAAAGCTATGAGCACCTGCATAATTTTGTGGTGCCATGTAACATCATCAGATTCACATATTTTGAAAAATTGAAAATCATTTCCATATGTGAAAATAAAATATAAGGAGGGCATTATGTTGCCCCCATAAAATGAATGATCAAACATAATCTCATTATTAATGTACATGCATTTGATAGGTGCCAATGAAAGAGGCTAAAATCTAAAAGAAATGCAGTCAAAATTTACTTTTGCAACCAAAAGAGAGAATTTCATATTTCTATAAATTGTTTGGCTGAAATAAAGGGTACCTAACTATGTTGTGTACGAAACTTTTTTCGGCCATATTTAGGTTTAAGAGTCCAGATTCTCTGCTGATTTTTAGTTGTTGTCCCTCTACTAAAGTTTTAGAATACATTGATGTTGGTATATTAAAAAAATATATTTTAAAACATTAAAATCATTGTACCTCAATATATTTTGAATACATAATAGAAGTACAACACCAAAATTCCAACAGAGAATCCAAATTCGTCATTTAACTAACATATATTATGCCCTCTTTTTTTGGTCATTGCCCTTGACACATGGGAAGACAGTAGAGTTGAAGATAGATATTACAAGACAAAAGTTTAAGCATTTCAATTAAATTACAACCTAAACTTGGGCAATTTCTTTCTGAGGAAAAATGAGAGGTCACAAGCTTATGGTAGTGTTAGGGATTCTTTTAGTTTCCTAACATATTTATAAAACAGTTCCATGCTGCAGAATGTCTGTCCAACATTCTGCAGAATGCTGCAGAATGTTGGAAACAATACCACAATATTAAGCTCAAATGGATTGGTCTATCTTGACTTTCTCATAATTTAAATGGCCATACCAGTTTTTTAACTTTTAACTAATGCTACCAATGAATTGTTTTGTGAGGGGAAAGATACTGAATTACATGATTACTAAAGACATTAGCAGCTAAAAGAAGAAGAAATCCTAACCAGCTCTGGTGGGTCTTAAGAACCAAGGACTAGCAAAGTATGACACAAAAATGGATTGGTCATTGGTGGCTTAATTTTTTGAAGAACTGATCTCAACTTGGTGTGAATGTGATGGACCTAAAGTAAAAATTGCTTCAAAAGAAGGTCTAGCTAGACAGTTGTTGATGGTCCAAGTGCTAGGTGTTCAATAAAAGTTAGAAATACACTCTAAGATGTTCTTTATTGTTAGGAAAAATTCAAGTGAGGCCTTCTAAATATGAAGTGAGATCAGTAAGAACTGCTTCGTGTAGCAGAATTCAAATGAGTTTCACTCTATAGTAGAGATTGAAGAGTGAGTTGAAAATAGTACGTTAAAGAGTGTAGTGGCAGCATTTCTCATGTTTATGCCGATGGAGATCAATGAATTTCACGAAGGAGATATCTAATTGAAAGAAAGCCTGAGAACTCCCTATTACGGGTGACATCAATTGTCCTGTTATGGGTGACATCTATTGTCTTGTACCAGAGACTAAATGGGCCGGGTCACAATCGAATCGTGACGATTGGGTTATGCTCTTAATTTAAAATATTTGTGTCCTGACTAATAAAGGCTATAGCTTTTGCTTAGTGGTAAGCGTTCGATCCTAACACTCCCCACTTAAGATATCTTGTTAAGAGTTTCTGAGTGAAATTTTTGCCTCATCCTCCTAAAATGTTTTAGTTATTTGCAATACAACAGATAAATATACAATTGGAGAACTAAGAATATAACTGAATCACAGAAGATAAGACTATTCAACCAAGACAGAGACTAGAAAACTGCAATTGAGACAAGATGACTGATAGGATTTGCTAATTTCAACTAGTGAGACAGACAGAGTATTCAAATAATTTAAAATCTGGTATGTTCAAAATTATAATTGAACATGAGTTCATATACACCAAAGAAAAATGTAGAAATAGAAATCAAAAGTTTGCTCAATGCACTACAGATGAAAATCTTACCAATAGTAGAAACAAATGACTTGTGCAATAACCTTGATTTGAAGTTCTTGCAAATAAAATTTTTTCAAAGTCATGATACTGATAGTCTAGCACATGCAAGCAGGAAATGAATGGTCAAATGCAATCACAAAAACTTATTTACAAACAATATGTGTATCTGAGTATTACAAAAGTAAATTAGAATCAGCCTAACTAGAAAATATATAGAAAATTAAGCATGGGTTCCAGCAGTGGCAAAAAATGCTGTGGTAACAGATAGAAACATAAACCAAGTGGATTTCTTATGGAGAAACAAAGGAATTATATATTATAATTCAGGATTCAAAATAGTTTTGTTCTGTTTATACAAACAGATAACAAGATGAAAAATTAGAACGAACGAAGATGCAACTGGCTAAGTAAAAGTCTGATAAATATCATACAACATATACAATATAACAATATACAAAACGAGACATACACAAAGTAAAAAATAATTCTAAAATTTACCATCCAACTGTTTTCTCCATTACCAAACTCAATTTTCTGAAAAAAGAATTCAAATAGAACCAAAGCTTTCTTCTACCTGAATAAAAAGATGCCACGTCCTTGAGGTTGAACAGTCTCTCCCACAGTGAACATTCCGGACATCTTCTGCTACAATCACAACACAGGGCAATGAAAATAGAGGAATCTTCCTATGAATGAATTTTTTCAAGATTGAAACAAACTCAGATATATGTTCAGAACATCAAACTTAATCTGTCATAACCTGGAGCACATAGCAAGATTAAGAACTTGTCCTACACTTATCTTCCCAAAAACAACACACAGCATAACAATAACCACAAGAGAGTAAAATTCAAAACCATGATGCAAAAATCTATATAAATCTTGAAAACTCAAGAAGTAAATTAAAATAAAAATGTTTTTTTGTATTTCCAGGTATAACCAACTAATTGTGTATGACCCATAGTTCCTTACAACTTATTGCCAAGGGGCTTATTTAAAGACATCCTAAATTCCTACAAGATCAATGAACACAAGGACAACAAGTACACATTCTCTGGTTGATCCACTTATCCCTTTCCTTCCTTCCTTCCAATAAATCAAAAGGGTGTCCTCTCCTCTCCTGTTCCTACTGGAACAGGATTGATGCAGCTGCTGCTACTTCTTGATCTTTCGATGATGCTTCCTAGGTCCTGGCACCTCTAACCTTCCGACAGAACATCCACACCTTGCTCGTAGCACAAGCACAGCCCTTCCATTAGGCGGTGCCATCTTCTTGAGCTCAGCCTCCAGCTCCCTATGATGATCACGGGGCAATTCAAAGAGACCCTTCTTCACACCACCACTGCCACCACTCTCTTTTGCAGAATTCACGGAGGAAGAAGCAGAATTCTTCACACAATCTTCAGTCTCCAACTGAATGTCAAACTCAGCAGCCTTCCTCAGACCCTTGCAATTGGGATTCCCACACCTCCTACTGGTGCAAGCCACCACACCCCACGTGGCCAATGCAGCGCACACAACACTCAAACCTATGGAAACATAGATCCAAGGTGCAACCGAAACCTCTTCCTTAACCAAAAACACGACAACCTTAACCCCGTCATAGCACTTAGTCACCAAAAATTCCAAGTAAGGAAAGAACAAAAAGCCACAGGCACAGACAACAGCAATGAACATCACAACATCAACCATGGCCGATCGAGATCGATCGCAGGGAGGAATCTGAAGGGAATTCGATGATGCTGACGATGATGAATTGGGGGTTCTCCGATTCTTCTGAAGATGATTGATTTGCCTTGATTTCGAACCAAAATCCGCAGAACAAATTGAATTCGCCATGGAAGATGATTGATCAACGGACTTGCAGATAGAGATCGAGCTATGGAAATAGACCATTTCAAAAAAGGACACAAAATCTTGAATCGGAAATAACCCAATTCCTCCTCTTTTCCTTTTCCAGATCAAACCCACAATTATTGAACGAAATCGGATCGACCCACCTCGCCAAAAGTCCAAAAGATTGCAACTTTGGCACGGAGAAGATCGAAACCCGTCGGTGACCAATCGGGTCGAAATTCACAAAAAGATCATTTTTTTTATAAATTTTCTTATTTTTTTATGCTGGGCAATGAAATTGAATATGTGATTATCTAAAAGAGAGTGTTGAAGAGAAAAAAAATTAACGTTTGGCTAATGGGGTTTTGGCCGGCTTGAAGGGATTGGTGATGCTGTTGTTATTGCAGAAAGAGTAAGAGAAGAAGATGTAGAAGAAGGATAGAGAGGACAATGAAGGAAGAATCATCATTCACTGCTTTATTATCATCATATGAAATCAGCAATGTTCATTTATTTACTTATTTTTATTTTATTTTTATTACTTATAAGGAGGGAGAGAGAGAGATAAGAGTTTAAGTTACACACACTCCAGCCATCATAGATGAAGGAAATGACACGTTTTGTTTAAGGTGGGCTATGCAAAGGAATGGAATGGGCTTGGATGATGCAACTCTTTTACAAATCATGGGTGAATGATTTGGTGGGGCATGGCCCACCTCTCTCTTCGGAAAATGCCATTTTGCTTGTTTAATAATTATTCTATTTGTGACTAAATAGCATCAAGGAATATGTACCTAGTGACGTTAATTTTTTTTTTTTCTATGAATCACTTTTTTTTATGTGTGAAAAGTATTCTTGTAGAGTTTAGTTAGATTTTAAACTCATTTCTAACATAGTATTAGAGTGAGTCAGGTTAGAACCTATTTTTGGAAACTTTGTTGAACATTTTGTTCCACCCGATATCAGACCGCTAATGGACCATCCATTCATTTCTAGTTTTATGCATGAGATGTATATACCTTGGCACGAGGGAGTGTGTTGAAAGTCCTACATTGACTAGAGATAAGATCAATTCATAATATATAAGTAGGATGCAAATCTCACCTTACAAACTGGTTTTGTGGGGTTGAATTAAGCTTTAAACTCACTTTTAACGGTTTTAATTTATAAGGAAAAGGATAAATAAGTTAATGGGGATGTGAAAATTATTTTAATAGAGAAAGTTGTCTAGAGAAATGTTTATAGTTTTCATAAGAAGTTAAAAGGAATTTAGGAAAAAAAAATTAAATAATGGAGAATCATTGTGGAGATTCAAAACCACTTATTTATAATTAAGCTAAATTACTATAATCATTTATATTTAACTAATGGGCTAACTTAAGAAAATATAGTTTTATATATTTGTAAAAAAATATTTGGTGCCTTCTAATTTTATAACAGGCTAATTATTTTTGCATCTCAAAATTAAATCTCACATCTCATGATAAGATAAAATGTAGAGAGAATTATATTGTTTGGTAAAAGTTCACTACGAGGGGAAAAAGAAGATAGTAGAAGATGGGGTCAAAAGCTATTTTCATGGTTAACTTTCTTTTTATTCTTTTATTATATTTTATATGTTTTCTCTTTTTTTATTATTATAGTTTAAGCTAATGAGTTTTTTATTCAATAAACGTGTGCATATATGAATTAAATCATGATAATTTAATGTCAATAAACTTAATCAATAAATATATTGTCAAGAGTAATATATTGACAAAAGAGAGGCTGATAAAAAAAAGACTGAAAATTAGCATAAACTTTTAACCATCACTTATAAGAAAATTTATTGTAATGAATGTTTCTTATGTTGAAATGTTTTTGCGATAGTTAGATAACTATAACTATAATATATATATATATATATATATATATATATATATATATATTTATATATTTTTTTTTTTTTTTATTTTTGT
>Ga0209589_1009236_pt1 | contig 14995 bp, 8 predicted proteins | sample CowpeawhiteBW_FD_187525 | JGI IMG/M metagenome (GOLD analysis project Ga0209589, IMG submission 187525) | Root nodule microbial communities of legume samples collected from California USA - Cow pea white BW (SPAdes) (version 2) | ecosystem: Host-associated > Plants > Roots > Nodule | place: USA... | reverse complement strand
AACAAACAATTTAAAAAAAAAAAAAAAAACAATCCAAATACTCAAATAGTTCAAATTCTTCATAATCAACTATCCAGCTGGTTCATTCTATTCTTAGCTCGAGTGGCTCAAACAAAAATTTATTCATCATATAAACCATCACACAAACATAAATCGTTAACATTCATCAAATAAAAACCCAGGAATTTGCCCGCGTAGCTCAAATAAAAATCAACCTAAAGTGGTTCAAACAATACAATGAGTCAAGACTTTGCTTCTGGAAGACTAGTGTATGGTGACATGAGAAGCCAAGGTGGTTGGCTTCTTGAAGATTTGATGAAGACTGAATGAAGCCCTTTTAAACTATCTTGAAGCCTTCATTGATGAAGGAAAGGAGATTTGATGATATCCATAGTGATCAAGGCTGGAACGTGTGCTCTCCATGTAGTTATATCATTTAGAAAGTGTATTTTAAGTTTGTAATTCATGTTGTAGACCTTGTTGCATTAATTAGAAGTTTTTTGTCTTAGGTGTGTCTTTTAATTTGTTGAATGGTTTTTCAACAAGTTAAAATGTCTCTTTTAGTCGGTTGAATGGTTTTTCAACAGGTTAAAAGATTGGTTGCAGTAGTCTTAAACTGCAACAAATTCAATCAGTTGATTTAGTTTTTAATCGACTGATTTCACTTAAGTCAAGTGAAATCAACCTGTTGAATTTCATAATAGTTTGACTATATAAGTTGTGTTTTTCGAAAGAGAGGTTAGTTGATCATTTTAGAGCAAAAATTTGTTCTGGAAACTTGTGGAAACTCTCTCCTTCGTGATCATACGTGTTGCAACTATTGAAGATTGATCTTGGATCAATTCTTGGAGCTTTTGGCTTGGTTTAAAGCTTGGAGAAAGTGGTTTGTGGTAGGCTAGGTTGTGCTACCACTCAAGTTTGATCTTTCTTAAGCTTTGTGTGTGAGCCTGGTGGTGTTCCATGTCTGCAAGAGGGTTCTTGCTGTGTTGATTTGATTCTTGTGTGATTCAAGAGTCTTTTGTGGTGTTTTTAAATATTTTGAAAGTGTAAGGGTGGATACTTTGTAAATCTTTTGAAATAGTGCAAAGTCAAGCTCAGGTTGCGTTGACAAACTGGATGTAGCTCAGGTTTGAGTGAACCAGTATAAAAATCTCGTGGTGTCCTCTCTTCTTTAACCTTTCTCTCTTGCATTTTCATTTTAAAGTTTAAAGAACTTGTGCCTTAATAATCTTTTTCATGTTCTTGCATGTTTTCATAGTATTTGCTGCATTGAGCATGTTTACATAATCATTTGGAACCTATCTTGATCATTCTTGTGCATTGTTCCTGGTTTAAAATTCAAATTCGCATCTCTGCATTTTTCCTAGTATTTCAGTCAACTGTTTTCCTATTTCAATCGGTTGATTATACCAGAACAGAATCTGTTTAGTAAAACCAATCGACTAACTCTGTTTTTGATCGATTGAAAGTGTACATTTAAGTACTGTTTGCATCCTAACTTGGTGATCTATTTGATTTAGTTAAAGATGGTTTTTAGCTTGTAAAGATAGCCTAAATTTTTAACTAGCCAATTCAGCCCCCCTTTCTTGGCTTTTCAACTTAACCAAGAATCTAATACAACATTCTAAAACCAAGCATATAGAGATTAGGCATCATTTCATTCGTGATCATGTTCAAAACGGAGATTGTGAAATCAAATTTGTTAAAACTGAAAATCAATTGGCGAATTTGTTTAGAAAACCATTGGCTAGAGATAGGTTTAACAAGCTAAGAACTGAACTAGGCATTTTAGATATCAATAATGTGGTCTGATGTGTTTGTAGCATGTTAATCTTATGTACTCATGCATTGGTTTCATAAAAATCTGCTGCTATATGCAAAAGTTGAAAACTGTCATATTCAACCTGTTGATTTTGCATTTCAACGTGTTGATTTCACTTAAATCTACCTCTATTTGCACAATTCATGATCTGTCAACCTGTTGATTCTGTTTTCAACATGTTTATTTCACTTAAACTTCCACTAAATGATGAAAAATTGATCTGCTATAATTTTTAATCTACTATTTTCACAATTCAGTATGTTGATTTCATTAAAATAGAATCTGGAAAAATGAAGTTCAATTTCACGATTTGCAATTGATTGATTTTCAAAATCAGTCAGCTGATTTCACTTAACCAGATTCTGTTTTTAATCTCTGATGCTCTGATGTTGTTTTAATCGACTGATTTTGTTTTTCAACGTGTTGATTTTAGTTAAATTGTGCATTTACTCACGAATTGAATTGTTAAGTTGACCCAGTCAAAGCAAGCATCTTTTTGTCAGGTATTATCTGCTTTTAACTGCCCATTTCATCAGCCATGTGTTACTTTTACTACTTTGTTTGACCAAAAAGCATTCTAGTGTACAATTCCAATGTGCATGCAACTCACATGATCTGAACTGATTGATTCACTCATAAAAACACATTGAAAACATCATGAATGCATGAGATACTATTTTGGACTGCATTAAATTGATTTGGGTAACCTAAAACGAATTAATTAGAAAAATCTACATCATTTAATCAACTGTTTCTGAAAATCAGTTTGTTGAATTATAAATACTGCACTTGTATTGCTGCATTTGCATCATACATCTCTTAGAAACAGCCATACCAACACTCATCATGCCTCGTCGTTCCCAAAGGGCTATCCAATCTGATGATGAGCACTCCACTCCTCCTACCCCAAGGTCTCCAAAACATGAAAGCCATGGAAGAATTGAAGCATGGTTTGAGGATCATGAGGACAACATTCAAGTGTTCCTAATTGAGATGAATAGGAAGAAGATCAGCATTCCTAAGGTGCTGAGGTTCTCATGGCTAACTACTGAAGGCTTTGAAAATCTATTCCAACAACTAAAGCATCAAAAGTTGAAGTCCTTCTTTGAACTTTCAGGGAAAATCTATCCAGACTTAGTGAAGGTGTGTTTCACCAACTTGGAGTTCTAAAATGATGTCCTACTGTCCAACATCAAGGGTGTTCAAATGGAGATCAACAAGAGAGCTTGGAAAGATGTGGTTGGACTCAAACCAAGGGGTGTGCAAGTTAGGAAAGGTGAAACTGGGGCTGTTCTAGAATTCAACAAGATGCAATACTACGACCAATGCTTGAGGAATCCTGTTGCTAAAATCAAACACTTCCATGTTGGTGGTCTTAAGGTGGATCAAAGGCTTCTTGCTATGATAGTCACAAAAATCATAGTTCCACGTGGTAGCAACCATTCAACATTGAATGAGGGAGATTTGATACTCATGTACTGCATTCAAAACAACATCCAAGTGGATTTGATCTATGTGATTTGTGATCACATGCTCAAGGCCAAGAGGCTCACGGATTTTAGACTTCCATATGTGGTTTTGGTGTCCAAGTTCATTGAATACTTTGGAATTGATGTAGAGGATGAGCTAGAAGAGTCAATTGGATTGTTGAACCATACCTCCAACCAAAAATATACACAAAATGGGCTTTCTCAAGGTGGGAAATGCATGGATAACTATTAGTGCTATAGTTGGTGGTGCACATGATCATGAAGCTGGCCTAAGTGGTGCAAATCAAGAGGAAGAACCAACTGCTGGACCCATGAACTTGATTCCCTACAAACCTCCAGAGGATAGAGGCCTTGTGTACTCAAATTTTGAGAGGATGGTGCTGAACCAGCTGCATGAACTCAATGTATCTCAACATGAACATCACAACTATTGCAATGAGAGGTTCAATGCATTGGATGGCCAAATTCATGATATTCATGATATGCTCCACTCATTCCAAACTAGAAATGATCCTTAGGATGACTGAGTGTGGTGGTTGTTTAGGATCATGCATTGCATTCTTGTGTTTGTAATTTTTCAGTTTGAGTTTTATCTGTTTCAGGTGGTTGTTTTTCATTTCAGTCAACTGACTATATCAACTTTATGGTTTTATTCTCTGTTTTCAGTTTCTGTTGGTTGTATCATGTTCCAGTATTAATGAAAGGATATGCAATGTTTGTTCTCTTTATGCATTTGTTCTGTTTGATGAATCCAAAGGGGGAGAAATATTGGAAAATTGGAAATCCCTATTAATAATCACATTGAACTAAGCATTAAAATTGGAATCAATAATCAAATATAAATTTAAGCCCATAATATTGATAGGGGGAGCATGATCACATTTGTATACTTGCTGGCTTGTATGTATTGCTACTATAAATGTCTTTCTAGTTCACAAGCTTCAAGCTAAGGTGTTGCTTCATCAATTCAAGTGGTATCCAACAAATGGAAGCATTTTGCAATGGAAGATAGAAGAAGATAAATGGAAGAAGATAAAGGTTGACTTCATCAAATCAGGGGGATATTGTTCACATGAGAAACCAAGGTGGTTTGCTTCTTGAAGATTTGATGAAGATTGAATGAAGCCATTTTGAACTATCTTGAAGCCTTCATTGATGAAGGAAATGAGATTTGATGATATCCATGGTGATCAAGGCTGGAACGTGTGCTTTCCATGTAGTTATATCATTTAGAAAGTGTATTTTAAGTTTGTAATTCATGTTGTAGACCTTATTGCATTGGTTAGATGTTTTTGGTCTTAGGTGTGTCTTTTAATCTGTTGAATGGTTTTTCAACAGGTTAAAATGTCTCTTTTAGTCGGTTGAATGGTTTTTCAACAGGTTAAAAGGTTGGTTGCAATAGTCTTAAACTACAACAAATTCAATCAACTGATTTAGTTTTTAATCGACTGATTTCGCTTAAGTCAAGTGAAATCAACTGATTGATTTGAACATCAACTTGTTGAATTTCATAACAGTTTGACTATATAAGCTGTGTTTTTCGAAAGAGAGGTTAGTTAATCATTTTAGAGCACGAATTTGTTCTGGAAACTCTCTCCTTCGTGATCATACGTGTTGCAGCTGTTGAAGATTGATCTTGGATTAATTCTTGGAGCTTTTGGCTTGGTTTAAAGCTTGGAGAAAGTGGTTTGTGGTAGGCTAGGTTGTGCTACCACTCAGGTTTGATCTTTCTCAAGCTCTGTGAGTGTGCCTGGTGGTGTTCCAGGTCTGCAAGATGGATTTTGCTATGCCAGTTTGATTCTTGTGTGATTCAAGAGTCTTTTGTGTTGTTTTTGCATATTTTGAAAGTGTAAGGGTGGATACTTTGTAAATCTTTTGAAATAGTGCAAAGTCAAGCTCAGGTTGCCTTGACAAGCTGGATGTAGCTCAGGTTTGAGTGAACCAGTATAAAAATCTCGTGGTGTCCTCTCTTCTCTAACCTTTCTCTTTTACATTTTCATTTGAAAGTTTAAAGAACTTGTGTTTTAATCATCTTTTTCATGTTCTTGCATGTTTTCATTATATTTGAAGCATTGAGCATGTTTACATAATCATTGGGAACCTATCTTGATCATTCTTGTGCATTGTTCCTGGTTTAAAATTCAAATTCGCATTTCTGCATTTTTCCTAGTATTTCAGTCGACTGTTTTCCTGTTTCAATCGATTGATTATACCAAAACAGAATCTTTTTAGTAAAATCAATCGATTAACTATGTTTTTGATCGATGTAAAGTGTACATTTCAGTACTGTTTGCATCCTAACTTGGTGATCTATTTGATTTAGTTAAAGATGATTTTTAGCTTGTAAAGATAGCCTAAATTTTTAACTAGCCAATTCAACCCCCCTTCTTGGCTTTTCAACCATTTCAAAACTAATAGTGTATTGAATAGATTCATAAGACTAGGTAGATTCATAATGAAGACTAGTGTATTTAGCAATAGAAAAGCCCAGTCCAAGCCTTATATAAAAAGACCAAGGAAAAGTAGAAAAGAGAAGTTTGGAACTTCAAAATTGAGAAACCCTTTAGAAGGGATAATTTCTTCCTCTCTCCACTCTCTTATTTCATTTTCAATGTTATTTTAATTCCATGAAGTGTTAAGCTTCGAGGGTTGGTTCCACTGTAATTTCATTATGAATTATGAGGTTAGAATGAAATTTTTTTTTGTTTTTTTTATTATTGTTGAGGTTTTTATTTATCTATGCCTTTTGTTTCTTGAATCAAATAGAAAGTAATAATTTTAAATCTATATGCATGTTGATTATATGAGTCCAAGGGTTTTTAAATTTAATTGACACTTTACTTTGATTTTATTTATAAACTTTTGTGTGATTAAATGAGTTTTTACCAATAATTGAGACTTTACTTTGGTTATATGTATTTACTCTAACTAATATTATAGTCAAGACTTTTCTTTGATTAATTAAGCTTTTTATTTGGTGAGGAGATAAAAGAATAAACATGATTAGGCATAGTAAAATTTGATTGAAACTGTACTTTGGTTGGATTTACTATGGATAATCTAAAAGTTCTCACTTTTAATTGAGACTGTACTTTGTTTAAAAGTGAGAACACTAGCAAATTAATTGAGACTTTACATTGATTAATTTGTAAATCTATAACAATAATTTATTGAGCAATAATATTTAGATAATTGATGATGAATCTATTTTGAAGAAGCATTGGAATCAATATTTTTTTCTTTAAAACTCTCTTTATATATTTTTATTTTTATCTTTATCTTCTATTACTCTTATTATTTGATTAACCCCTTTTGTATAGTTTTCATAAGAACTAATTTGTCAAGAATCAATTTCGTGTTCATTGGGAGACGACTTAAGATTGACTTTACCCTTTCTATTTTGTTAACTACTATCTTATCAATATTGAAGTTGTTATAGTAAGAAATATTATCAGAGAACTATCCTTCGACGCCAAATAACCACCGCCTAGTGCCACAAAGTCAAGGGCTCATTGTCACGACAACGCATGTCGATACCTAAGCGTTGCCTAGCAATGAGACCACTAGAACACTATATTTAACAATTCTCATGGGGACACCCAATGATGCTTATTCGATGCTCAACAATAAAGATGATGTAGTACAAAATTACATTTCTAACCCTTCAAAGTCTTATAATTATTGCAAAGCTCATGTAATCAATCGATATTAGTACCACACATAATTCAAAGCATCAATTCAATATTCTCTTTCTATCCTACTTCAATTACACATGTTCGTTAATTATCAACACATTGTCATGATTCATAATCCAATTCAGTTATAGCAATCAAACCAACCAATCACTCAAATCACAGATTTGTAAAACCCCTAACAGAACCCACCCTCTCAATAACTTTCTATAATCATGTAAACCAATTTCAAACCAACTAATAACTCAAATAACATGATATGTAAACCCAATAGAATCCACCCTTATGATACCTTTCTATCCTCATTCAAACTAATTTAAAACCATTCACCAGCTCAAATAACAAGATATGTATACCCAACATAACCCACTATTTGAATACCTTTATATTATTATTCACAATACAATAGAAATTCAATATAAGTTCCCAATACAATCACACTCAATAATAAGATTTCATCATTAATTTTGCACTCGTACTATCAAGTTCAATAATGGTTATAAAATAAATCTCCATGTTATTGGTCTCATCCATTCTCAGTGTTCTCAATCCACTAAACATATTAATCTTTCAAAAAGCAACATGTAAGAACATCAATTATATTTATAAATGACTAGTTTTCCTTACCTTAAAAACTTTGCCTAGCTTTCTTCCTCTAAACAACTTCACAAATAGAAATCACTCTATTCTTAAGAGAAATTGATCAGAGGCTTTAATAGATTTCTTCGTGTAGATTAATGTTGAGGTGTTGGATACATAACACAAATGGCTTTAAATTATCTACACTTAGTGGACATAGGTGGATGTTGTGTTATTTCATTATATAACAACCAAGACTTAGAATAAATAGTTAATACCATGTTTCATCAATGCACCTTTAAAGAGGAAATAACAACGAGATTTCGTGACACGAAAAACTTTTCATGAAGAAAAGTGTTGAGAGGATTCTTTGATGGACACTTCTCAATGACCATGCCAACCTTGTCGTTACCGGAGGAATAGATTCTGATTATTAACCACTACTTTAAGAATACACAAACCTAATACCGATAAGTTCCATGATTTCCCCCTAAATGATTTTCTAGGAGATAGTGTTAGAGTAGGTGGTAACGTTTTTGTTCGGCGAGATCGTGATTTTGCATACGCCACCGAGCTTGACGACAACTCAGTGATGGTCAGATTCACAACGTATCCTGGGATGGTGGTGGTAGGTAGAAGACTAGTATCTAACGAGCTCCACATGAGCTTGCGAAAACATTGATTTAGGGTTTTAGGGTTCTCATAATGGTAGTATTGGAGGAGTTAGTCGTCCTTGACCTAAAAGGTTCCCTTAACTTGGTCAACCACCAACAATGAATTGGTTTTGCAATGCACTTCGCTCACTCCCATATTCTTTGCTAAGGTTAATTTGACTATTAGAGCCTCATACTCCGCCTGATTATTTGACACCTTGAACTTGAAGAATAAAGAGTGTTCAATCATGACACCATTTGGTTCTTTTAGAACCATTCTAAACCCTCTCTTTTTTTCGATGAGTCATCTACGAACAAGGTCCATTTCTAGCTGAGAGGTATTTTGCCTTGTAATTCTACTACGGAATCCGCTAGTTGTTGACCTTTAAGAGAACCTTATGGCTCAAAGCGGACACCAAACTCAGATAGCTTGACTGGCCATATGATCACCCCTACTGCTAAATCTGGTTTTCTTAAATTTTTTGCAATAGGGTGATGGGTTCGAAAAACCACCTAATGACTTTGAAAGTATGGCCTTAGACGCCTTGTTGTTGTTAAAAGCGCCAATGCTACCTTCTAGATTTTTTGATACTGGGTTTCAAGGTCCTGCAACACTTAACTAAAGAATTATAAGAGCCTTTAATAAGGGGCCTTTTAGGTTAAAGTTGCGCTTAAGGCTCCTTTCGAAACCACTAGGTATAGTTGTAACTTGTAGTTGTTGACCAGGCCAGTCATAACTAGTAGGCTAGCCAGGGTGGCCTTTATTTCTTCGAATGTTGCTTAACGCTACTCATCCTACTTTATGGTTGTGTCCTTCTTCATGACTTTAAGTATTGATTTTATTTTTTCTTCCAGTCAGGGAAGAAATCTGGATAGAAAGGTCATGCCTTATCACTGAAGTTCATGCACATCTTCCACTAATAGTTCGGTTTCTTAACCATGATCAAGTTTTCTAACCATATGGTGTACTTGACCTCTCTAATGAAGTTGGCTTCTTCCTAACTTCAGTCTTTGCGACTTTTTGCCTTTCATCTCTCAACCAACACTTCTTTTGAGCAACCAGTCAAGCTTCCTTGAAGATTGCCAACCTGTGGGACATTACCTTAAGATGAACTCTCGGCATATCAATTGTCGTCCATGCAAATAAGTCCTTATTTTCTTTCAACATAGCTATTATTGGCCACTCACGTACTTCATCCAACTCATTTCCCATCTTGGTGACATGTTCCTTAAGCTTGCCAAAGTTCAACTATTTACACTCCCCTTTGGACTCCATTCGGTCTTCCGTGTTAGTTCAAGGATTGAGATTTTCCTTGGCCACATCAGACTAGCGACTCTTTCAAGGTGGGACGTGTAGTGTCAATTTTCAAGCCAATTGTGTAGCATTCCCTTGTGGTCTTTCAGTCAACATGCACAAAGTAAAATCCTACCTATGTCTAAAGGGAATTTCAAGACCAAATGGGGTGTGGACACTATGGGCCCAAACCTGTTTAAGCACGGTCAACCGAGCACCACATTATAAGATGTGTTGGCCTCAACCAACAGATATCTAATCCAAATTTCTTGGCTCCCCAGACTTGTAACAATCCGTATCTACAAATCCAGATATCCCTTTGTATCCACCTGTTCGCCAGAAAAATCTATTATTTGCTCGTTGTAAGGCACAATGAGTTCTTTAGTTATGTCCATCTTTTTGTACGTTTTTCAATAAAGGATGTTGACTGATCTGCCCTGGTCAACCAACACCTTCCTAACTCTATAATCAACAATCTCAATAGTTATCACTATAGGATCATCTTGATTGAGATCAGGGGCCTTGAAGTCTTCATCTGTAAAGGTGATATGGGGCATTGTTATCACCATTTTTTCAATTAAGTGCATGTTATTGAGCAATTGAATATGCCTCTTCGAAGCGACTATTGAGGATCCTCCCCTTGCAAACCCTCCAAAAATAATGTTAATCACGTCTCTCAACGAGTTATCTCAGCTATGACTTCTACTTTGACTCTGACGAGAGGATTCTACGCGTCGATCATTTCTGGATGTTCTTCGAGGATTGCAAGGTGGGCTATGTCTGTGAGGTGAACTTTTCTCTAGTTGCTCGATTTTTATAAATTTCTCAAAGTGCCTAGTCTGGATGAGTTCTTTTATCTTATCTCGCAAGTAGCACACTCTTCGATGGTGTAACTGAGGTTATAAGTGATATAAACAATGCATGTTTCCATTCGCATTTAGAAAGGTCGATTTCTTTCTTGGCGCGGGCATCAGATCTACATTGAGGGCTTCTTTAAATATCTTAGCATGGGGGCGTTCAGAAGGGTGTATTGCTGGAAACTAAGACACTTTTGTCAACTCTTTCGGTCTTGAATCATTACCCTTCCTATGCGATTTCTTGTTGGTCCCCTTTCTTTCACTAGATGCGGATTCGATATGCATTTACTTCTTAAAGTCCCTCATTTCTTCCACCTCAATGAACTTGGTCGCTTGTTGTCTAAGTTTGTCCAAATTTTCTACATGTTGCATACACATGCTATTTGTGAAAGGTTCGGGCTATAAGTGCATAGCCACCTCCCGTTTAAGGTTCCTTATTTGTAGTTCCACTTCTCCAAATCACTCCATGAAAGCTCGAAGTGGCTCGTTGATGAGTTCATATTTATGCCCTCATTTAATGTTTAATTCAGGACTTTTAATTGAATTTTGTTCTTAAAAGATTGATTTAATTGAGATTTATTATAATTAGGTTTATTGAGCATGAAATACAAAAACATGTTAAAAATAGCTTTTTAGTTGCATAAATGTTCTTTGGATATTTTGAGGTGTGTTAGTGTAGTTGCAACTAAGTTGAGCTCATAGAGGTGTGGAAATAAATTGATTAAAGCTTCATGACTCCTTAAAGATAAATCCAAGAATAGAAGATTATCAAAATCACAAAAATCCAAGCCAAGCATTGAATGAAGAAGGCAAGAAAAGCTTGAAAAAGTGAAGAAGTTTGGCTAAGCCAAGAAGAGGGAATGAGCAACAAAAATTGGACCTTGTGGTTTTCTCCATCTTTTTCCAGAAAAAAGGCTTTGATAATTCATAAATATTTATGATAAAAGTAATTTGGAGAAAATATATCTTTAAATATTTTATTTAATATTTTTAAATAATTATCTTATTTAGTTATATCATAAAACATCAACAGATAATAACTACCAAATCATTTTAAATATGGCAAGATCTTCTTAAACCCTTTTATATCTCCACAACAAACAAATATATCTTCAAGATATTAGATTATTTAGAAGATAATTTGAGGAGATTGTAAAGGGATGATTTGGAAAATTAATGCAAATATTAATAATTTATCAGATATCTTTAATTAATTAATTTATTCAACTATATCATAAATTATCAATAAACTATATTTGTCAAATAGTTTTGAAAATAACTATATCTATTCAAATATTTTTAGATATTCATAACCACTATAAATATAAATGATACTTATGATTATTTTAAAAATATTTGATAGATTTCACCGATAGAAAAGCTAGATTGAAGTCCAATCAAGTCGTATAGAAAGAGACCAAAGGGAAGCAGAAAAACAAGTTCTGAACTTCAAAGTTCAGAACCCTTTAAAGGAGCCTAATTTCACACTTTCTCTCCACTCTCTTCTTTTATTTTGATGTTATTTTGATTCCATGAAGAGCTAAGCTTCAAGAGTTGGTTCCATTCTAATTTTATTTTTGTTTCTGAGGTTAGGATGAAATAATTTATTTGTTTTTTTTATTACTGTTAAGGTCTTAATTTATCTATCTTTTGTTTCTTGAATCAAATAGAAAGTAATGATTTTAAATATATATGCATGTTGATCATATGAGTTCAAGGGTTTTTAAATTTAATCGAGACTTTACTTTGATTTTATTTAGAAACTTTCATGTGATTAAATGAGTTTTTACCAATAATTAAGACTTTACTTTGGTTAAAGGTAGTCACTGTAAATAAAATTAGTCAAGACTTTACTTTAATTAATTAAGCTTTTTATTTGGTGAGGAGGTAAAAGAATAGAAATGATTAGACATAGTAAAATTTTATTGAGACTGTACTTTGGTTGAATTTACTGTGGATAATCTAAAACTTCTCACTTTTAATTGAGACTCTACCTTTGTTAAAAGTGAGAACGCCAACAAATTAATTGAGACTTTACATTGATTAATTTTCAAATCTGTAGCAACAATTAATTTGACATAATCTTTAGATAATCGATGATGAATATATTTTGAAAAAGTAGTGAAATCAATCTATTTTCTTTATCATTGTTTATATATATATATATATATATATATATATATATATATATATATATATATATATATATATATATATATTTATTTATTTATTTATCTTTTTTCAATTTTATTTCTCTATTTCTTATTTTATTTGATTAACCCTTTTGCATAGTTTTTATAAGAACTAATTTGTCAAGAATCAATTTCGTGTTTGTTGGGAGACGACTTAGGGTTTACTTTACCCTTTATATTTTGTTAACTACTATCTTAGCAATATTAAAGTTGTTATAATATTAATTTAATCGTGTCAACGACAGTGTTATGCACTCGTCCTTCTCCTATCTAATGTTGACCAAAGTGATTGAGGTCAAGTGGTTCGGTCAACTTGTGGAAAATTGTGCTTAAAATTTTTGACCAAATGGTAGTGAAAAAGTCAATGGAGTTCATCAGTAATAGAGAAAACCTGGCCAGGACCTCTAATTTTAATGAGGTAGAGAAGACCCTGTACTAGATGGTGGCACTCATTTTATATAGTGCCATTTGGTTCATGAATATTCTAATATGTTCATTTGGATCGATGGAGCCATCATACTTGTAGACAGGCATCCTCCAATTATCAAGTAGAGGAGTTTTCGCGATGTCAGGGTGGATGCCTGTCTACAAATATGATGGCTCCGTCGTGCTAATATGGGTCATGGTGGAAAGCACAGGATCCATCGTACCCTGTCCTTGTTGCATAGTTGTGTTTTCTACCCAAAAGGTCTTCAACCCTTCATATCAATTTTGCATCTCATCCATCCGCTTTTGTAGGTTCCTCATCATCTCCCTAGGGTCCATTTGGTTGTGTGAAGCTTCCTCTAGCACAACGTTTCTTGCCATGTTCCTTACGGTCACCGATAATTTAGAAGTGCTCACTCAGCCCCACGATGACCTCCAAAATGTTTCAATATGTAGGGTCGATCAGCCATTTTCTAAGCGTCAACCATCCAAAGCTCCTCGGTCCAAGTTCATTTCTGTTTGTCAACCCCGATCGAGGGTACTTGTCTAAGGTCCTCCGATACCAAAATCAGTTCAATCCAAATGCAAGGGTAACAAATGTGTAATTAATGTGTAACATGCCACCTTAGCCGCTTAGGTTTGACCGTTTTGGTTTATAACTGGTTGACCGTTTTGTTCATTCCTTGGCCAGATGGTCCATACTGCATAGCTAGTATAAAAATAAATGTTAAATGTGATATTATGTGTTAAATGGAATAAGTATGATTCTTGAATTTCTACATTAATGTTTGCTTGGAAACTTTTATATGAAATGTGAGAATATGTTATAAGTTAAGTTTTTGGAATTACTAAATTAATTGATATATTTAAGCGTTATGTTAAACATGTTGTGACATTATTGGAATAGTAGTATGTAAAGCTATGTGATGCATGAATCTTAATTTGTTTACGTTTCAAGATTATTGGAAAACTCTAGAGTGAAATACATTTGGGATAAAGAAAATTGGGCCGTGTTGGGGAATATGTGAAAACATTTGTTTTGAAATTGTGGGAAGTCAGAGACGCATAAGTGAGATACATAAATACATGTGTGTGTATATAAAAAAAAAGAAAAAAATTATTTGCATACATAGGATGTATTAATTTAAATCACTAGTGCAGAATTGCGATTTTACCTCGCCTTATAGGCCTCGGTTGACCAGCAACCGAAGCATATAACGGTGCGGTGGCAATTTTGAAATTAAAGGCAACTTATAGGCCTCGGTTCAGCGAAAAACCGGTGCCAAACGCTGCTATAGGCCTCGGTTCTGAAGAAACCGGTGCCAAACGCTGTAATAGGCCTCGGTTAAGGAGGCCCGAAGCCAAAAAGATTGCCAGAAATTTCAAAAATGCCATTGACGTTGGGACCTATAGGCTTCGGTTGGGGAAAAGTCGGTGCCAAAACCGGTTATAGGCCTCGGTTCTAAGTGGAACCGAGGCCATATTGTTTAATTAGGGCTCAAAAACAGAACCCCTTCTTCCTCGCGCGCGCAGCTGTCATTTCTCTCTGCAAATTCGTGCTGCCACTGCCACCGCCTCTCGTGCTGCCGCTGCCACTGCCGCTGTTGCGCTGCCATCGTCGCTGTTTCTTCTTCTCTCCGCGACTTCCGGCGAGCCCACCACTCGAGACCACCACGCGAGCCTCCTGCCACCGCCGTCTCATCTCGCGTCCAGCCACCACCACGCGGGACCACCACGCGAGCCCCCTGCCGCCGTCTCGTCTCGCGTCCGTCCACCACCACGCGAGACCACCACGCGACTTGGACCACCATTTATGGAACTGCCAGCTGGCAAGTTCTCTGGCTTCGAAATCGCAAGGTTCTGAAACGAAACCGGTTGTAGCAGCTTCTGATTCCCAAACCCATTCAGCGCAACGCTGCTCTCACCTTTCTGGCTGTCCCCACCGAACATCATTGTCGCCATGCGCTGCTGCTGCAGCTTCAGGTGCAAG
>Ga0209589_1009234_pt1 | contig 14996 bp, 6 predicted proteins | sample CowpeawhiteBW_FD_187525 | JGI IMG/M metagenome (GOLD analysis project Ga0209589, IMG submission 187525) | Root nodule microbial communities of legume samples collected from California USA - Cow pea white BW (SPAdes) (version 2) | ecosystem: Host-associated > Plants > Roots > Nodule | place: USA... | reverse complement strand
TATATATATATATATATATATATATATATATATATATATATATATATATATATATATATATATATATATATATATATCAATATCTTGTTGAAATTTTTACATCAACTAGAAATAAGATAATTTTATAATATATAAATGAGGTATAAATTTTACTTTATAAATTAATTTTGTAAAGTTGAGTTAGACTTAAAATTCACTATCAGAACTATTATTTAAAAAGAAAAATATATCCTAACAAGAGAGTTAGATTTCTAACACAACTTAAGAATACCAAAATTTCATATAAGTAGATGTAATATTATTTACTGTTTGAGTGGTTTTAAAGGTGAACTAAGATTACTTAATTTGAAAAAGAATAATGGTAAAGAATGCGTGTAAGTTTAAAATAATGTAAGAATTGAAGTGAAAGGAAGAAGCTTTAGGTATGTCCTTTGTTTCTTTTGTTCTCGCTTGTATCACAAAAAAAGTGACGCGTAATGGAACAAAGATTGCCGACCTTTTTGGTTGTTGCCGTACATAAACTCCAATGTATGAAGAGTCGATTTGAGTAGTGTAGTGTAGACAAGACAAATTGACTGAACCACAAGGTTTTCTCATTGTCATTTTCTCTAAGCTTTTTTAAACTTCAATATGGTGAACCCATTCATTCTGCCTTTCAAAAAAAGGAAACTCACCCCTTTAACGTTAATGAAAATGTAGCTAAAATAAAATCACTATGTATAGATTTTAGTCTTTTATATGATAAAAATTGAAATAAAACTTTTACTCTATTTTTGTGGAAAACGAAGGTCAAGAAAAATTGTACATTCGATCCTGTTAGTAATTTAAAAGGAAGGAGAAAAGAAATTGTGAGATCAATTTTTCTATTAAAAACATTGTAAATATAAATTTAGATATTATTTGTATGTATATTATTTAGTTCTATTTAAGAAATGTTAATACTTTTTAAAAATTCATATATTAAAATATATTTAATAAATTATCGACTAAAATATGTTACGGTGATATTAAAACTTATTGTTTATCTTGACAGTTTCAAACAAATACACTAAATAATTTTATTAAAATTTAAATTATTATCTATTTTATTTATTTATAGTTGTGTCTCACAGAAATAATAAAATACAATATAGATTCATTTTAATAACTTTTTTATTCGTCGTACCTTTGATAATACATTATTTATTTTACTTATTATATAATGGATATAATTTATTAATATTAAATAAAAAGTATTATATATATATCCTAAAATTAAAGCAACGGTAGTAGTACAAAATTTGTAGTTGGATTTAATTTATTTCATATTTTTTATACATATCAATTTTTAACTAATAACAACTAAAATTATTTGGCAAGAACAACAATTTTGCTGGTAAAACAAAATTATTGAAGACTTTCAATGTTAAAATTTATCGATAATATGTGTATTGGCATATTTTATCAACGAATTAATCTATTAATAATTATATAGTCAAAAATTCGTCGATAACTACTCAGAGTCTAAATTGGAAGTGTCAAAATGATAGATTGAGTTAAAAATGGATCAGTTCAACCCGGTTCACCTTTTGATAAGCCCGCAAAGTTTGCAACCCAGTTCAACTGAGTTTATGGATTAATAGGTTGACTCACTTACAAATATAATTTTTTATAATTTATTTTATATATTTGTTGCATTACAATAAAAGTGAATTAACTCGATTTATTTTTTTTATAATAGTAAGATCAAAATGTTGACCTAATTATTTGAGATATTATTATAAAGGTAGTAGTTAAAGATTAAAGTATCAATATATATATATTGACAAACAAATAAATTAAATATTTAAATTATTCAAATATTATTGAGTAACATTCTAACATTTAAAAAATATCAAATTATAAACCTATATAATTAGAATTGGTAAATAATTATAATAAAAAAAGTTTAAATTGTAAAAAAAAAAAATAATAGTGTTGTTGGTGGTGGGTTGAGGGTCAACCCACCTTCAACTTGGTTCGAACCCATTTAATCTTGTGGATTACGAGTTAAGTATGTCGAGTTCAACTCAACATACTTTTAACAAAAATATTTTTTTTTTAACCCAATCTGGCTCAAACCTACAATGACTAGAGTTGACTCATGGATTGGAACCCATTTTAATTATCGACCGATTGAAAAAATAATTATTGACGAAACTTACTAATAAGAGATATTCGTCGATGATAAAATTTTTGGATTACCAACAAATTTTATCATATCATAGTCAAAATTAAAGTAAAAAATTGCGGTGTTCATTTTAATGATAAAAATATTCATCAATAAATAAATTATCAATTAATTTTATCGATAGATCCATTATTAAGAGATATTTCGAGATATTTCATCGATAATTAAAAGTCTACAAATTTTTTATATAATTTTATTTTACCGATAACTTTTTATAGATAAAATGTGTCAACAATTTCATTTTATCAACATTTTATTTTTTCTTCGTCGGTAAAATATCTTTGCTAGTAATTTCATTATGAGTTTGAGAGGTCATAAAAATAATTCAAGTAACAATCTATTTTCATATAATTTAAAAAATATTTAATTATCAAATAGCATATTTATAAATATTAAATTGAACAAAAGTATGATATACATTATCATTAAAATAATATTACATAATTTGGCAGTTGTATTGGCGAAATTTATAAATGATTATTCAAGGGGAAGACTCACAATTTCATAAAGTAATTCAGTTTCTTATGCAAATTGAAGAACTATTTTATTTTGACTATTAGATGGTAAATTGTTGAAAAGAATCTTTAATTTTTTAATAAAGCTGACGATCCTTCTAAATTATTTAAATGACATGTTAATAGAAAGACAAACAGAAAAGCTATCTCACTAATCACGAACCATTTCTTCACGGAAACTATATTTTTGGCGTTTACCTTTATAAAAGAGACGAGTTAGTTTTCTTTCCGTCAAAACATATGTATCAATTTTATATAAAAGAGAATTTTTCAATTAGGGTTAATAAATATATAATAACACTCACATATTTTTTTTAATTTTATATAAAAATATATATATATATATATATATATATATATATATATATATATATATATATATTATGTGTGTGTGACAAATGAAAAAGTTAATTAACTGAATATTTTGTTCATTTTTCCATTATTAGTTTTATTCACTCAAAACAATCTCTATATTTTTTTATTTCATTATCTCGAATAAAATATAATGCCCCATTGTTTTCCTGGGAAGAAATTGCAGAATGAAAGAAAAAAAAGTTGCATATAATTCTTAGAAAAATATGAAAAACGATAATAATGATGAATGTCAATTTTTTTACATGAAAAGACCCATTACAAAATAATACATAATCAAATTATGTTTTATATATAAATTATTTTTGTCGTTATTATATAAAAATATAATCGGTTAAGTATTGTATGAATTTGAATATGTTTTACATAATTAGTTATGTCATTAGATTTTTATAGATATATTTAATTTTTTATTATAATAAATAAATAAAAATACAATTATAATTTAAGATTTTTTACTTTTTTTTCATTTAAATTTATAGTATTTAGTCCAGACAACTTTGTTTTCCATTTTCTCTTTCACCTCTTTGTTTTTCATCTTTATTCAATTCAAACATAAGTAACAAGATAATTATTTTACAATTGAACTTAGTTATTTCTAAACCAATTTAGACATTTGTTTATAAATTATTGATATATAAATATTAAAAATAATATTTAAATAAAATTTAATATAAAATAAAAATATAATTTTATTAAAAATATCATTGAGACAATTAGATAAAAATTAAACTTTGTTTCAATTTAAATAGGAGCGAAATTGCTTCAATTTTAAACAAATTGAGATTAAATTAAGATAAAATAATAAATACATGAATTAAATTGAAAATTTTTACATTTAATAATAACATGTGACATTACATCTATCACGTTACATAATATCAGTTTTAGAAAAAAGTATTGATAGATAATCTGGTGATTTCATGCTAAGTATTATTGTTAACCTGGTGTAGTTATAACAATTTTATCAGAAACAAAACACATTTATATGGTGATTTTGCCGTAATTTTAGTAATTTTAGTGGTGTTAGATATTTATATTTGAATGAGAATCTCACTTAAGTAATACTGTTTTACTCAAGTCAAGAAAATGAGAGAATATAGATTAAAGGTTTTTTTTTTTTTCGAGTGGTATTCTTTGTGTTCTTAATCGATGAGATGTTTACATTTGGCATTAAACCTAAATCATGTGTATGAAATTGTGAGTGATGCATTGTGTTAGTTGGAGTGGAGGAGTTTGTTAGGGAGTGAAATAAAATAATTGAAAAAAATAAAAAGTATAAACAGCGTATTTGAATAATTGAGGAGTGTTTTTGGTGAAAGAGGGGACCAGAAGATTTGATTTGATGTTAGAAGAGGAGGACAAAATGGCGTGAAGACGGAACAATTTAGCGGGAAAGTGGGACCCACGAGGGGACCACAAATGGAATAGTGATTGAGGCGGCGGGTATCAGTGAAGTCAAAATGAAGAGTGGTCCCCACTCAATTGTCCACATCATCACTTATTCAATTCCAAGGCGCGTGCTCTTCCATGGTCCCCAACTCTCTCCACTCACCAATCATTATCTTTTCAATACTCCTTTAATCACATTTACCCATTTTTCAAACCATTTCAATCATTTACGATCCTTTCAAACTTCATATTTCTCTTATGTCTTTTTTCTGCTCCATCCTAATTAAATCATTTTTTACATTTTTACAATATTAACTCCTCAAACTAACCGCATCAAAGCAATGTTTTTGGATCTTCAAAACAACGCTAATTGACGTAAGTAAGGAAGATGAAACATCACTTCCTGTGTAATACCATGAAAGTTAAAAAAAATATATAAGACAAAAGCAAAGGAAAATAACAAAGCAATCAAGAGGAAATACAGGACAAAGAATTAATCATACAAACCCAACATAACTAATAAAGTAAAGTCATCAAATCTAGAAACTTATTAACATATCTAATATCGAAGAACAAAGGTAGAATTGAAGTTGTGCGTGAAAGATATAAAAGACATTTGATAATGAGGTTCTGAAATTTGGAATCAATAAAATATCATCATATAATTCTTAAATTTGAATATCTCTAATTGGTTTAGTATTTTTATGATATTAGGTTTCTTAGAATGAAATATAATATTGATATATTTTTATTTTTTAATTAAAATTATAAATTATAAATTATAAAAATTATAAAATAAAATAAAGTAATAAATGGTTGTGGCAACAACTGAACTAGGTGACATGATAAGATAATAATCACTAGTTACTTAACCGCCACATCACCTAATTAACAGATAAAGTTAATAGCGGGACTCAATTGAAAAAACAAATTGTTGAGTGCTTAATAAATTACAAAAATTTATTAGAGACTCAATTGGAAGTTTCCAAATTTATCAGAAACTTAAACATAATTAAGCCACCATTATATATTTAATGTTGGAGATTCATAGACAAGATTAAAAAAAATAGTTAAGGATAAATTTTATAAATAGAAAAATCGATTATTTAATTTTCTTTTTAAATATCATAGTCTTCCATAAAGTTTCTGACATGGAGTACAAAAATTATATCCAACCTTTAAATAATGCTTTCAATATGTTGGGTTATTGGATAAGTAAATCTCTTGTTAAGCGAAATTCTTTTTATCCAAAACCCGAGAACTTAGAATTGTTAGGTGAGTTTGATCTTGTTGAGCGAATTGAGTAATACATTACTTGGTTGCTTGGTGAGACAATCCTTTCGATAAGCAAAATTCAGAATTTTAAAATCTAGAGATCTCATGGAGAATTTGTTGTTGAACAAGTCAAGTCTTATTGGACGAGCATACCTCTAGAGCTATTTAAGAAACTCCATATTTGTCTAGTTGGACGAGTTCATGAGCTAACTAAGCGGGAAAGAGTATTATGGGTGAGATATGTATTGTGGAAGTTTCTAAACGTGTGTTACAATGCTTTTTAAGTTTAGAAAATGATTGGGTTATGAATGAGATTAGAATGAATTTGAATGGAGTATGTATGATTGGAGGTACATAATGATTTTGATTGATGAGATGCCTATTTATAACGTGGTGTGATTATTTAAATATTTAAAATGTGTTGAATTGTTGAGATGCAATTTGAACATAGTTATTTTTAAGGAGTAAATACTATATTGAAATGCTGTAGGTTGTGTAATGAATTGAGATTTTGAAAAGATTATATAACTCTACAAATATTAGGCTCTCATAAAGAAATATTTTAGATGGTAAGGGTCGATGGATGTTCCTGTGACTTTACTTGTAGTGTGAAAAAAAATTGTCTAATATGTCACAAAGAAATTTATCATGTCATATAAGAAGGACTTAGTTTCCTAACATTTAATTGTGTTTGAACAAATATAGTGTGATAGGTTCAAAATCTTTGAATTTAATTCAGTGTGTGACTATTCTGAAAGTAGAGTTAAGTATTTGTGATTATGTGATATCAACTATTTATGACATGAGAGGTACTTGTTGGATTGAGCACTTGATTTGGTTGTCCTGAGATGATTAAGTGAATAATTTGATTTTTGAATGATATCCATTAGATAAATTAATGAACGTGAAAATGTGTGCTTGAATGAAACTTTTTAAAGACTACTTAATTATGTTGTGTGTTGTGTTGTGATTATCGTGTATTACATGGAAGCAAAAGATATTTATTGTGTTGGTTGTGAACAATGATATGCTAAGGAGAGTTAGAAGAATATATTTTCTGTATTTTAAATTTCCTATGAAGAGGGAAGAATAATTATATCTTAATAAACATTTCAGAAAAATATACACACACTATTTTAGCATGTTTGGACAATTAATGTTATATGAGACCTTATACACCTAGAGTCAGAATAATGACAAATTATAATGCACTGATTAAGTGCAATTATTTTCATTCGATAAGTTCATTTTGCAATTTTAAATTAAATAAACCTACTTAGCAAAATAGTATAAAGGTCATAATCATCCAAAATTTATCCTAATAAATTTCTTCGTGACTATTATACCATTATTATTAGATTTGTCTTAAATCACTCATAAATATATGATTTCGCCTTCAAGATACTCATTTATCGACTTGAGAAAATATTGATAATTATACATTAATTAAAAATAAGAATAAATTATAATATATAAATGAGGTACACCTGTCATTTTAAATATTTTATGTGAAATTAAGTTGAATATAAACTCATGCAGTAAAATTAAATTTAAATTTAAAATAAAAATTTTAATATTATTACAACCAATTCAATTTCTTCTTTGTATTTTATAAAGTTATGTTAATGAAATATAAGTAAGCATTTATATTTTTGCTTATAAATGAAATTGGAGGCAGTAATTTTATGGTTACATATTATTCATTGTGGAAAGCAATGATTAACACCGTTGAGTTGAGTGCCTTCTAACATTTATTCCATGCGTGTAACTCGTTATTTATTTTCAAAAATTATATTGTTTATTTATAAGTTAGATATTTATTGCAGCATTAGAGACTTAAATCTTGCAGTGACCTAGAAGGAAACATAAAAGGAGTATGGTAGTGAAAGTAACATCATATTGCATACCATTGCGTATGGGACTTCAATTGGAAAACAAACAATTACAAAACTCATTCCCTTTATGCTTTACACCGTGGAATTGAGTGCACCAAAAGAAAATAACCAACAATTATAAGAGGAAAATTAAAAAAAAATAAAGAAAAATAATAAAAATGTTGCATGAGACTATGCAAAACAGTGTGGCTAAAAAGTAATAGATTTAAAAATCATAAAAAAAAATGTTTGCCACATTGACCTTATCTATTCCCTGCCATTTGGAAACAAACGTGGCTACAATACCTGACTAGTTGGGTATTGTAGGTCCATATTTATAATTTATAGCTTTTCTTTCGTTACACTTTTCTTATATCTTCTATTCATTATCTTCTTTGTTTTATCACCGTGTTTCAGCAACAAAATAAAAGCAAACATCTTATCAGTGATTAGAAGATCTTAGTTCTTGACTTCCGATCATAAGAAAAGGTGCATCGTGGTGTTTATTTGATCGTAAAGAGGACCGACATAGGTGCTTTTTTCCCTTGAAAACAACAGTCAAAAGCGCAAAAGAAAAGTGTAAAAAGAAAAACCGAGAGTTCACTCAGTGATTTTTTTACCAAGGTTGTTCAAAAGATAAAGCATTTTACGTTAAAGAAACATTGCAATCATGTTTATAGTTTGACATTGAGTTCAACAAAGATCAAGAAATGCATAGGCCTCAACCATATTCATAACAATATAAGTAAAAAGAAAAGCTTAGAGAAATTTAAGATATGTGATATGCAATTTAACATAAATACAGAATAGTAAATATAGTGATCCAACAATAGCTTTGGTTTTGTGATGGATCTGACCAATAAAAAAACGTAGGACAAAGGTAAAGGTTGAATAGTGTCAATAATAGAGACAACTATTTGGTACAAGTGGATTAGATAAAAGAGAAATAAAAAATATTGGTGGACCTCTCCAATTTTTGTAATTTTACTATGAGATTGAATGAAACAGTGAAAAAAAAAAAAACACTACGTTATAAATATTTGTTTGCTTTGGTGAAATATTTAATCGATTTAAAAAAATAAAAAAAAAGGAGAGAAAATAGGAAAAAAAAGTTGCAGCTTCCATTCATATATTGATCAAGATATATCAATACTCTTTTAGTATAATAGCAATAATTTTATTTAATTTTATTTATTAATGATTAATCATAAAATGAATTTTATAGGTTTGGAAAATAGTTGAGATTTTATAAGAAAAAAAAGACTTAGCACTTCAAGATAATATAAGTCTATTATGAAGTTTAATTTCTTAAAAAGTAGGACTAGATTTTATTGATTTAACTAAATTTATTTTATGTACTTATCTTTAATAATGTTTTATATATTATACATTTTTATTAAATTTTAAAATATATAGATATGTGAATTAGAAAATTTAAATCAAACTATCTAAAAATCGATAAGAAGAGAAGAACTTAGTCAAAAGAAGTTTCTTAAAGCCAAAAATACTTAAAACTTATTTAAAATTAACAATTTTTTAAGAAAGATTAAATATATTAGGTTTATTATGTATTGAAAAATAAATGTTAAATAAAATTAATTATGATAATTTAATAAATAATATTGTATAAAGAAATTCAAAAAAGTAAATTTTAAATAAAATATCCTATTTTTTTTAAATTTATTTTAGGCCTTCCAAATTTTATATATATATATATATATATATATATATATATATATATATATATATATATATATATATAATATGATAATGAAATGTAATTGAGTCCATTGGTACGGGACAGGTAATTTTAAAAATTCATGAACTCCTTCGAAAACAATTATCCTAAAATAAATATTTTCATTATTTCTATATGATAATGTACAAAAGACATACATACTAATATTAATAAATTCCAATAATTATATATACCTAAAATTTGTAATATAATAGAAATGTGAAATATCAATTAAAAATTGATAATTACATTTATTTAATGGTTAAACTTTAGTTTAATTAATTATGTATTTAAGGAATATAAATGTAGGTTTAAAATAAGTATAATGCTGGTATTTGGGTAGAGAAATGAAAATAGTAATTTTGGAAAATGTAGATGGTAAAAATAGGTGGATTTTTAGTTTGGATTGAAATAGATACACACATAATTAAAGGAATAAATTTGCAAATGATAATTAGAATAATTTCTTCCACTTTTATTAACTATTCCAATTTTTCTTTTCAATATTTTTTCTTTAATTTTTGTTTCTTCTCTTTTCTAACCCGCAAAATCAAACTTTGTTATTTGTTCATTGATGAGTTAATGCTTAGAGTTAAGAGAAAATATAGAACTTCAAGTTAGATTATCATTAGAGTAAGTTTTATCTTTTCTTTACTAATTTCAATTTCTATCTCGTCCTTTATATAAAACTCATAAATGTTTAATATTGTTGGATTTCACGTTACTTTCAAGATGACTTATGACTAAGGTTCGAGAAAGTAATTTACCCACATCGAAGACATTAAAGGAAGAATTGTAACATCTCTAATTTTTAAATAATTCTAGTATTTATTTGATTTTTATTATACAAATAAAAGTTAAAATATCTTATATGTGTATTCATGTGTTAAATTTATGTAAAAAATTGTTGTCTATTTTATCTAAATGTAATTTGAACACAAAAAATAAGTCAAATATTTTAAAAAAATATTATAAATAAGTAAAATCGAAAGAAAGAAGATCCAAGATTAGTCATGACCTAAAACATTAACATCAAAAGTTGTCTTAGAGTTGTAATTAGGAATATATATAGACCATTAACATTAAAAGAACCAAAATAATATATTTAAAATTTATATATTTTATTATTACTATTATAATCCAATGAAAATAATACATAACTTAATATTATTATAACTATAAAAAACATAGTACGTATCTAATAATTTTTTCTTTATTAAGTCAATACTAACATTTTTAGTTATCTTTTATTCGATGTAATAAGTAAAATTTATTTCACGATCTTGATTAACAACAAAAAATAATCTTTCTAAGTAGAATGTACTTTCTAATCTTATAAAAAATATTAATATGGTTTATCAAATTTAAATATTAATATAGAAAATTTTAATATTTTATATTATTTATAAATAATTTAAAAATAATATTAAAATTCACAACTAAATCCTAAGTATTACATATTACGATAAACTTTCGACTCAAAAATCCATTCATTCTTTGTCATCAAAATTTATTAAACCAGTTATTACTTCAACATACAAAAAATCTATATTTTTTTAAATGTTGACTTGTAATTCCTGTGTTAGTTAAGTTTTAAGACCGTCGATGCCATACAATGGAATCAAATATATGTAATCCTTTCATACTGTATAGACCAAGACCGAATCAGAACTACTCTAGAAAACCAAGTTATTTAATATTTTATCAAAATAAAGTTTTTATCTTTCAAATCAGATAATTTTATTTCATATTCAATTTTTAATTTTACTGATACTTTTTATTCAATAAACCACATTAATTAATGATGTGAAGTTGTCATTATATTTAAACAGTGTTGTATATTAAGGTTACAATTACATCACTACTTTGTAGATAATGTAATAAAAATAAATATGAATCCTACTAAAAAATCAATCAACTATTTATTGGTAGAAAATTGTGTTAAGATAGAGTAATGTTATTTATTTGGTTAAATATGAGTGTGCTTTAATGAGATTACATAATTTTATGAATTATTGGTATACTCACTTAATAATCTAATATCAAAACAATTTAATGTTTAATTTTTATTCTGTGTAAAAGCTGAGTCAATTGGTGCAAATAGTTGCAGAATTTTGAACAATGTGGTGTTTAGTAAGGTAAACTAGGAGGACTAAACCAAAACAAGCTAACAAATTAAATGATACTTGAAAGGAAACCATTGGATTAGTTTATTTTATTTTAAAATGTTTTTTAGTAAATATCTAAACAAAGAATTATTTTTTTAAAATTTAGTGGGGACCATGGAGCATGCGAATATAAAAGGGTTGAAATTGGTTTGTAAAAAGAATGAATTGTAGTAGGGTTGAAGGGCCGGGGTGAAAATAAAAATAAAAAGAAAATAGTGGGAGTGACGGAAAAAAGCAATTTCCGGAATTAGTAAGTAATGACCGGAAAACCAGAGTGAGAAATACTGAAAACCGCCTTATGTGAATGTATTGTGTTGTGTGTTTCTCCAATCTCGTGTTATAACCATTAATACAACGTTGTTTGTAACTCAGAAAACCTTCTGTTCCCTCCCTTTTCCTCTCTGGTTTCCTCACTCCTCTTCACTTCGGCATGAACCAATAGCTGCTACTTTTCGCACACAGAGAAGAAAAGAGTTTCATTTCTATCATATATGGCTTACCACAACCCTCAAGACCTTCCACTTCACCATTTCACTGACCAACAACAACACCATAACCAAACTCTCACTGACGCATCTCTCCTCTCCGACCCTACCTCCAAACCTCCCTCTGATCCTCACCAACCAGCGCCAAATTGGCTCAACAACGCCCTTCTCCGCACGCACTACACCAACAGCACCACCACAAACAACAATAATGACAACACCAACTCCGACACCAACGTTAACGCTGCCAACAACAGCGCCACCAACTTCCTCAACCTCCACACTGCGGCTACTGACTCTGGCCAATGGCTGGCGCGTCCGATCCTCCACCGCAACCAGAGCGAGGTCATCGACGATGTCACGGCAGCGGGCGACTCTGCCATGACCGGCGCCGGATCCGGCGATTTGAAGAGCGAGGCGGCAGCAGTGGAGGGCGGTGGAGACGGCCTGATGAACTGGCAGAATGCGAGGTTTAAGGCGGAGATTCTATCGCATCCTCTGTATGAACAGCTTCTGTCGGCACACGTGGCATGCCTTCGGATCGCCACACCGGTGGACCAGTTGCCCAGGATAGACGCTCAGCTCGCACAGTCCCAGAATGTGCTCGCCAAGTACTCTGCTTTCGGACAAGCCATTGTGGATGATAAGGAACTCGATCAGTTCTTGGTATTTTCTTACTTTCTTCCCCAATTTCACCTTTCTTTTCCCCCTTTTCGATTAATTATTATTTTTTATTATTCTTCTCGTGATTATCCCCTCCCCTCTCTCTCTCTCTCTCTCTCTCTCTCTCTCGTTGTAATTGAGGACTTTCGCTTCTAATTTTAAATTAGCTATTTGAATTGTTGTTGAAGACATGGGACAGGTTTTCTTGGCCAAGTATGTGTTGTTCCTGGACAGAAAGTGAAACAGATTTAGTTCCTTCCTTGATTCGAGAATGAAATTATTTAAATTATGTCAGATGTAGAATGATGGTTATTAATTAAAAATAAATAGATTGGAAACCTGTGCTTCTAATTTTAGTTCTTGAGCTACCTTCATGCCAAATGAAATTTGGATTATAACCCCTAATTCAGATGATTTTGCAGCCGAGCCTTCTTATTCCATATACTCCTCATGGATCTTCACAATATTTAGTGTTATGTTCTTTATTTTGTCATGGGCCGTGATTTATTTCCAGCTTTATTTGCAATTGTGGGTTTACAATTCACAATTTTTATATATTTTTTTAATTCCTGCTGCAGTCCCACTATGTTCTGTTGCTCTGTTCTTTCAAAGAACAGCTCCAACAGCATGTCAGGGTCCATGCAATGGAAGCAGTAATGGCTTGTTGGGAGATTGAGCAATCCTTACAAAGCTTAACAGGTACTACTATACTCTTTTTAGTGATTGTTACATCTCAACATTAAAATAAGGGTTGCTTGCATGACAAATTGGAATAACTTCATTCTAGTTCCCTCAACTATGTTCAGGCTATCAATGAACCAACCAGCAATTTCCTCACCTAATGAACACAACATTCTAGCAATTTACCTCAGTTTTTTTTAAAGCTGCAAATATGTTATTTTTTTTTTTAAAAAACCCGGGTCTAGAAATGTCAAATATTTTATACGAAAAATAGGAGTATCATGTGCTAGCTGCTGCTGTGTGTGTGATTATGTATTCGGTCCCGTGTGTGGAACTTGGGACATTGAGATTCAGGGTACTTAAGTTCTGGAAATCAGGAACTTTAGCTCATTTTTAAAAGTTTGTGATAAGGTCAAAGTATGAGTGAATATATTGCAAGGTTGTAAGGTTCAGTAATAAATGATATGCAAGTCCGTAATGGTTGTTGGAGTGAGAGGAACATGGGTACAGGGATTAAATTTTGGTGATGTTTTGACATAGAATGTCTCTGGGTTGGAAAAGTTGAAATCTTTGTTTAACTTTATTAAAATTGAAACATATATAGCCAAATAGAGAAGAATATACGAAACCCCTACTCTTTGTCTGAGATAGAAAGAAGACAATTTGTGTATTTGAAGAAAGCATTGAAGACTTTAAAGTGCATAGCCCGGTTGTCTGATATTTTTGGCACGTTATGCCGAACCATGGTGGAGAGGGTTTTGGTTAGATTAGCTAACTTTTTGTGCAGAAATAATGAGCAAAAGCAGAGGACTGTTTTTGGCATTGGAGGAGTACTAAAGTGATGATTTTTTTTTGACATGGTGAATGATTGATTGAACAGGAGTTTCACCCGGGGAAGGTACAGGAGCAACGATGTCTGATGACGAAGATGAACAAGTAGACAGTGATGCCAATCTGTTTGATGGGGGTTTGGATGGTCCCGATAGCATGGGATTCGGTCCTCTTATTCCCACAGAGAACGAGAGGTCCCTCATGGAACGTGTAAGACATGAATTGAAGCACGAATTGAAACAGGTAAGGGATTAAATGCAAATGCCTTTTAAAAGTCTGCCTAAGAGTCCCATCGTTTTGAATCTCTCTTCCCACGTCTTTGACATCAATTTTTGTTTTTTTTTTTGTTTTTTTTTTAATTATTATGTAGGGTTATAAAGAGAAAATTGTGGACATTAGAGAGGAAATTTTACGCAAGAGACGAGCTGGGAAACTTCCTGGTGACACCACCTCTGTCCTTAAAGCTTGGTGGCAATCACATTCCAAGTGGCCTTACCCTACGGTAAGAACTCAATATTTTCACTCAACTATTTTTTATTTTTTATTTTTTCAAGAAACCCCATCAAATAAATATGCTTGAATCTAAGAGTAGGAACAAAGATAGATGTCCCTGTACACATTTATTATTAAATTCAAAGCAAAGGAATGAAAATTTCAGACATTTATCTTAGCGGAATTGACCGTTGACCAAAAACCTTAGTGTATGTGGTTAAAGGAGATGTCTACAAGCGACCCTTTTAAAGATGTTTCATATTGGATTGAGACATGTTTTTTTTTTTTTTTATGGATGAGG
>Ga0209589_1009228_pt1 | contig 15004 bp, 8 predicted proteins | sample CowpeawhiteBW_FD_187525 | JGI IMG/M metagenome (GOLD analysis project Ga0209589, IMG submission 187525) | Root nodule microbial communities of legume samples collected from California USA - Cow pea white BW (SPAdes) (version 2) | ecosystem: Host-associated > Plants > Roots > Nodule | place: USA... | reverse complement strand
ACAAATTCTCCTTTTGTCATTTCTAAAAATTTTTAACTTTCTCCCACTTTGGACACCATAAGTTCTAATAGCGTCAGTGAATTCTTCCTTATCAATAAAGTACGTCCCAACTTCCCAATTATAGTCTTCCATACTTTTGGGCATGGAGAATATCCCAAAGTTACCATACCTATCTCTATCATCATCACTTGCATCACTATTTCCACAACTATCTAAAGTCTCGGACTCCCATTCCTTATCAGACAACCCCCTGTCAAACACATTTTCACCCTTTGGGTCACTTCCTCCTTCAATAGTAACATCAAACAAATCATCCTCCAATTCCTCGGTTTCAATTCTAACATCAAATAACTCATCCTCACCCATTACTTCCTCTTCAGAATCAGTCCAACTCCTCACTTCATAATCATCATCACCCTCATAGTCTGTTTCTTCACTCTCCACAGCATGTTCTTCATCATGCTCAACCTCCACTTCACCCTCATTCTCAGTTGCACCACCCACTTCAGCAGGTTCTTCATCATGCTCAACCTCCACCTCACCCTCATTCTCAGTTGCACCACCCACTTCAGCAGCTTGGTCATCATGCTCAACCTCCACTTCACCCTCACCCTTATCTGCAGGAGCTTCGCCAACTTCCACCCCAACATGTTCTACATCAACTGCAGCCTCCATATCACCCTCACCTTCACCTGCAGCTTCCACCTCAACTGCACCTTCCACCTCAACCCCACCCACCACAGCAGGTTCTTCATCACCCCGAGTTTTCACATCAACCTCACCCTCAACTGCACCATCCACACGAACTTCTGTCTCAGTCCCACCCTCTATCATATGTACTACTACAGGCTCACAGACGAAGTGCACCACATATAGGTGCACTTGACCATTTAGTGTGGCGATGTTCACCATGTGACATGCACCTCTATCATCGCTCAGTAATTCCAGCCTTCCATCCAATACAACACCTCCACCTACTGAATACCACAATTCTTTGACATTGATGTATCCCATTTCCCTCAAAATGGACATAATCTCAAAGTAACTCCATTTGTCTGGGTCACATGACAAAATATTACTCTCTCCAACGTATTTCAGTGACCCATCGTTAACAAACCTTCCCCCATGGTGAAAAACAACTTCGAAATTTTCTTCCATATGAAGTACTATATTCCTATCTATATATCCCTGTCACATATGAAAATGCCCAAACAATCAAAAAGAAATTACAAACCATACCATCCAACACACAAAGACAGTGACAAAATAAACAAAGGGGGACCACACAGTAAACGCAACACCGTCACCGTCACCGTCACATGTAATGGGGGACCAAATGAATAAAGAAATCTGAAAGTGGGGGACCAACACCGGCACCGCAATACAAATAACAACAACACAAGAATAAAAGCACACAAAACAATAAATACATTGAACAAAACCCCAAAAATTACCACAATGTCAGACAAAACTAAAAACCCTAAATGGCAGTGAATGCCTGCGCCAGTGGTTCGTCTACTGAATGGCAGGAACACATACCTTTCTTCCACCGCTAAACCCACGTCGCTGTCAAGGATGCTTCCGATCATGTACTGATTGCCAGTGAAAGCAAGCGTGAATCGATTCGCCGGTCTCGTCTTCTCCCCTCTTTTGTTCTTCGAACTACACCAGTAACTTTACCAAAATTCGTTTTTAATTATTTGCCTTCTACACTTAATTTTTACCATAACGTTAAATTACTTCTCCCACCAACAATATCCACGTCACTAATTGTCTGATGGCCACGTATTATTTTCTTGCTTCTCAGACCAACTTAAATCAGTCAACGTTAACCACAGTAACGACGTCTAAATTATTGGACCCAATTGATGCACATAAACGTATTTGGGTACGCAATTGATACTTTTTTAAAAGCGGGTACCAATTTGACACTCTAGTACCAAACTGGGTACCTTGCGATTAATTAAACCATTTTTTTATTACCTGTAGGCCTGAGGGTATGCGATAGAAATATATGAATTGCAATAAGTTACTTACTATCCATTGGTCTAATAGTTTCAAAACTTAAAATCATATTTTTACAAAAAATATTTTTATGCTAATAATTCTCTCTCTATATAATATGAATTTATTGGTTATCTAATTGATTTAAGTTGGTTGGATGAATATTCCGGTAAAAAAAATGCACAATAGTATTTCTATAATTTTGTTCAATGTTTCTTATGTTCCATTTTTTAAGTTCAAAATAAAAAGATTATATTATATTCAGTTAAAAAAAGAAGCACAATAGTATTTTTATAACTTTTGTCAAAATTTATTATGTAACATATTTTATATTCAACATACAAAGGTCATATTTAATATATTGGGTAGAATGTGAGTTTATAAATATAACTTTTTTGCATCATCTGTAGATACTTAAAACAAATGGTCATTTCAATTAGTTTAGTTGTTTTGTTGCACTTGTACTGCAAGAACAAACTAATGGTGTGAATATATACTTTAGGTAACTTTATATTTGTATCTCCATGTCCTATTTTGAGTGTCCTATTATAAATGATGGAATTTTCTCTTCGATGATATTAGATCATATCCTTGCTTGTTTGGTAGATTACATAATTTAAATTTGATGTTTTGTATCTTCATTATAGCGTAGTATTTAAAATTTGAAAGTGTGGTTGGTTTTTGTTGAGATCACAATTATGGATATGTATATGTCGGGATATTTCTTTTGAACTGATATTGATATTTTCCTGTTAATATGATTTTTTTAAAATTAATTTAATTTTGTAAAAGTAAATATATAATTTTATTTTATAATTATATGATTTAAAATAATTTTGTTGACACGGGTAAATATTGTTGTGTAGTTTAGACTCTAAAAGCAAATGTTTAAAATAGCAAAGAGGAAGGGATAGTTGATTATTTTAATCCTGTAGCAGTCTTTAAATTTTGTAATTTGGATATTGTTTAAAATTTTTAGAAATTAAAAAAATAAAACAATGTTTCAGAAAAGTTACAGGAAAAATGATACATTTATACAGGATAAGAAAATTAAGAATATTTTTGAAATTTTAGTAAATTATAGGATGAAAAACTTTTAAAATGTTTAAAACATACAAACTTTAGTTAATAGGAGTAAATGATTTTAAAAATGTAACAGTATAGGGACAATCGTTTACATCAATTAAAATGATTTTACTTGTTTTCATGATTGATGTGTTCCCTAAATGGAAAAAAAAAAATAGTAGTGATACATTATTGAAATATAGACAAGATCATGCACATTAGTAACTTATTCGTTTCTCGTCATTTATAATGTAGATTAGAAAATATTTAGTAATGTCAGGGGAATGAGGTCTAATTACATAAACATCAATAAAATTTTACATTTAATATTTATTAGTAGACATTAACAATCAACATTAATATTTATTAGTAGACATAATGAAATAATGTTCATATACTTTACATGGCTAGTAAATAATTTTGGTTGTAACTTTTTTATTAAAGGGTCAATAATCAAAAAATCATAGCTAATATGCTAAAATGTCTCTACATTTTTTAATTTTTTTTTTAATGGCAAAGTATTTCAATTTGATATGTTTAGCACCTTTGGAATACATGTTGTTCTTAGAAAAAGAATTTGCAAAATTATCACAAAAAATTTCCAACAGTGACAATATTGTTGACTACTCTAAGTCCTGAAATAAAGTTTCGCAACCCATTAGCCTAAACCATGGCCTCAAAGCATTTCAGAAATTTAGCCTCTATGGTTGATATAACAATGACAAATTACTTCACACTTTTCCATGAAATCGCTCCTTCGGCTAAAAGATACACATAGCCAAATGTAGACATTTTTGTATCCATGTAGTTGACAAAGTCTAAACCTATAGAGGTGATCAGATTTCTTATAAGTAAAAATGTGATTCTTTGTTCCTTGTAGGTATCTTAAAACTTTCTTTGCAGCTTTCCAATGCTCTAATTCTTGATTACTCTGGTATCTACCAAACATGTCAATTGCAAAGCTAATATTTGACATCGTACATGTTTGAGCATACACCAAACTCACAACAACAAATGTATGAGGGATATCTTTCATCTATTTCCGTTCCAAATCATTCTTTGAACATTGCAGGTGAGTACACTTGTCTCCTTTCTGTATTGGAACGTGAAATGTTGAACATTTATCCATTCTGAATCTCTCTAACACTTTCTGAGACAAACCTACCAGTCCTTGTTATCTATCATGTAATATTCCATTCCTATCACATAGTATATGCCTCACTCATATCTTTCATTTCAAACTTATTAGAGAAACCTCTTAATCTCACTTAATAGACAAAGATCATTAGTCACAAGTAAGATATCGTCAACATACAAAATTAAAAGTATAAATTTGTTCCCACTAACTTTCATATATATATATATATATATATATATATATATATATATATATATATATATATATATATATATATATATATATATATATATATATATATATATATACATACATACATACACATACATACATACATACACACACACACGGATCAATAGTATTTTCCTTAAATCCAAAGGACATTATGGTATCATTGAACTTAAGATACCATTACCAAGAAACTTACTTAAGTCCTTATATTGATTTCTTAAGTTTAGACACCATGTTTCCTTCTTCAATGAACCCCACCATTTGGTCGATATAAAAATTCATTTCATGTAACTCAAAATCATAATGAGCTATTAATACCATGATAATTTTAAAAGAATCTTTCTTACAAACAGGCAAAAAAGTTTCTTTATAGTCAACAACATCTTTTTGAGTAAAACATTTGGCAACAAGTTAGGCCTTGTAACGTTCGATATTGCCATGAGAGTCACGCTTAGTCTTAAAGACCCATCTACACCCAACTCTCTTACATCCTTCTGGAAATTCCACAAGGTCCTATACATCATTTTGTGCCATTGATTTAAGTTCCTCATTCATAGCATCTAACCACTTAGCAAAATTATCACCATTAATGGCTTCTAAAAATGAAACTAGGTCATTATCAATATTTAAGTCATTTTCTAAATCTTATAGATAAACCACATAATCATTCAAAATAGCAGACTTTCTTTCTTTGTGATATCTTCTTGATACTATTTCTTGTGGTTATTCTATTACTGAATCATTGTTAACCTTAGGATCATTAATTTGTTGTTCTTCTTAATTGTTGTGTGGTTCTACAACATAGGGAACAATAACTCTTAAAGAAGAGGTACTAACTACAATAAATTACACTCTAACTTCCTTAATTTCCACATTTCATGAATCTTCACTCCCACTGGTTTCACCATTTTCAATGAACCAACCATTTCCAAATTCAACTATTCTTGTACTATGGGTACGATGGTAAAAATATACCCTTTTGTTCATTTTCTGAATAATTAATGAAATATCCATTGGTTTCTTTCCATCATGTTTCTTTCCTAGCGGATTGTAAATTCTTACTTTTGCTTGATAACCCCCAAACATGCAGGTGTCTCAAACTATGTTTCCTATTTGTCCATAACTCAAAAAGAAGTCTTTTGACAACTTTATTGGGAATCTTGTTCAACAAATACATGACAATTTTTAAAGTATACATACATAACAATATAGGTAAACATGAATTACTTAACATACTCTTAACCATATCTATTAAGGTTTGGTTACACCTTTCTCACGCACCAGTCTGTTGTGGTGTGTCTGGCATTGTGTATTAAGCACAAATACCACATTTTTCAAGAAACCTAGCAAACAGACCATGGTATTGTCTACTTTCATCATATCTTCCATAATATTCACCACCTCTATACAACCTTATCATTTTCACCTTTTTCTCTAATTGTCTTTCCACTTTATCTATATAAACATCCAAGGCATTTACTACTTGAGATTTCTCATGCAGAAGATAAACATATCCATAACGTAAAAAAACATCAATAAAGGTGATGAAGTACTTCTCTTTATTGAGAGAATTTACATCAAACAGACCATATATATCAGTGTGTTTTGTTTGTTTACCTTTAATACAATCCACATACACATTCCTCTAGGTTTTATTTTGTTTGATTCTCACTCCACACTTTACGAAATGTTTTCGTTCCAGTTCCTTTATTCAATTCACTTTAAAACGAGTTGATAAAGAGGTTGAACTCATGATTTCATGGAATGAGTGAGCAAAATAAATGTTGCCTTGCACTTTCAAAAAGAGGAAGCTTTGTAAACTTAGTTTCACTATTTTATGTTTTGATTTATGAGTTATGTTTCCTATAATTCAAGTCAGATCACTTTAGAGTCATTTTAATTGTTTATATTGTGTGTGAATTAATTGCAGTGCATAACTCATGTTTGTAGTCACTTAGGCATTTCCATAAACACCTTGTTTTCATATAGTTTCTTTGAGGCAATTTTACACCAGTTTGCATCATGACTATTTGTGCATTGTTTTAAGCATTTTGGCTTTCATAGTATACATCATTGGTAGATAGGTTTTATTCATTTTTAATTCATTTCCATGCATCATTTGTTATCTTAGAATAGGTTTCATGCATCATTTTCATTGCATAATGTCAGATATTAGTGAGTTTAAAAGTAAGAAGATTTCCTCCATTTTCACTTATAAACACTCAACTTAAATGTCCCTTTTGGATTGATATTTGGTTTTCACACTATACTGCATTAGTGAGGGGAATCAATTTTTGTACAAACTTGATACGACTAAGAGTTTATCATTCACACTTATGCATGAGTACTCATCCTTTTCAAGGTTACTCAGCCTCTCCTAGTCTAATGGAGGTTAAGCCAACAGAAGACGTTGTGATGCTTAAGTCAGCCAAGTGCATCATATTACTTAACGAACGTAATAAATGTACCTCATTTACTGTGTTATTTAAATTATTGTTCATGGGCTTTTACCTGCATGAGCTTGATCCATGTAGCTAATTACCTTGATTAGTATTTGGTTAATTGATCTGTTAATTATACCTCAATCATGGTCTTATAATAAGTCAATTTTGTCAACACTTTTCATATTTCGATCTTGGTTGGTCAATATGTAGTCGGCCAAGCTGTCATGAAAGATCATACCATAAGGGCCAAGTACATCTAGGCATGGGTGGTTGAGATGTACTCAAACATGTTGGGTACACTAGTCCCCAAGCTCGATATGTATATACCTAAGTCTTTATGATGTCGTTATGGTGTAGGTATATGGTGCCATCATTTGTAAAGAAAATTTGTATTTCTTTGGTCTTGTCCTATAGGTGTAGTGGCCCCTAGTCTCGAGGAGTAAAATGACAAAGAGGTTTGAATGATGGAGTGTTAGGTCTGATTAGATGTGATGGTTGAACAATTGTCAGGTTGCACAAGAAACGAAGCAATGCTAGGGAGGTGGAAAGTTGTAACCTTTGGTCATTGGATCTATATCAATTTAAGGGTTGAAGATGGGGAGGTTAGAAGGTGAAGATTTACTAAAATTCACTATAAGTGGGAGGTTATTTGCCTTAATTAAGCATGTTGAAGGTTATCTTAGACTTGACTATTAACAAGGTATGTCTTACAATGGTTTGAATATGAGTTCTTATTAAGGTTCAAATAGTGATAATAGTCGGGCTTAGTCATCTTCCACCACATCATCATCAAGGGCTCGAGGGGTAATCCAGGAGGTGATTATTGATAACTTAGAGGACTTAGAGGAGATTGTCGAGGATAACTTGCCTTTGAGGAAAGGCTATGAGTGGGTGGACCATTTAGTTAGGAAGTATTTTTCAAAGTTAAAGTGGTCGAAATTGTTGAATTATGGGGTTCAAAGTATATATGTATTTGAGAGTGAAAAGGTAGAGCATACCATGTCTTTTAGCAGGGTATGTGCTATAGACAATGTGTGTCAAGGCTAGGGATGACAACAGATTGGGTACGGATAGTGCATGCCCATTACTCGACCCACAAAAAAAAATCGCAATGTTACCTACCAAATATTTAAAAAAAATACATTTTATAAATTTTTAAAATAAAATTACAATATATATATAATATAAATTTTAATTTTAATTAAATTTAACATAATAAAATATAAATTAAATTTTACCTTTAATCAAATTTAACTCAATAAAATGTAAATTAAATTTTCATTTTAATTTTTTGCAAGTAATGGATAATCGTGGGTATAGGTAGTATGATACCTCTACTCAAACCTTATATAAATGGGTATTAAAATACTAGTTACCCGCTACCCACGGGTACCAACTATCCACCACAAATACCCATAGACACGAGTAGTTTTATCATCCCTTGTCATGATTGAGAGGGTATGAGGAGGATTTCTTCTATATGTACAAGTTTTTGTATTCAACTTCACATCCAACTTCCTTTTGACGAGTTCACTATGGGTATTCTTTTTATTCTTAATGTTGAGCCGAGGTAATTTTATCCAAATAGTTGGGGTTGTCACCAAGCATTTAGGTTGATATGCCAAGCTCTATACTTGTCACCTTCACTTGAGTGTTTTCTTCATTTTTATCCCACTCGTCCTAGGACTCCCACCACATGGTTGTCCTTGGTGAGTAACTCGGGTACATACTTACTTGGTGCATATTCTTAGTAGTTCAAGAAGTTTAAGAATAGATTTTTTTAGGGTGGTAGTAAACCTTATTGGACAGTCACATTTGTATGATGAAAATAACGGGTCGAAGTTCACCTTCTATTGGACTAATGAGCCCTTTAGATATAAGGAATGGCCAAAGGACATTATATCCAATTTGGATAAAAGGATCTTAAGTATCCTGGAAGATATCCTTCGAAACTTCCTACCAAGAATAGCGTTTATTTGTCTTCGCAACCAATTACAAACCTACTTAGTAAGTTTTAAAATTTGTGTAACTTGGGTATTTTTGGGTTAATCTGAAGATTTTTTGGTATTTACAGGTTACATGGCACAACACAAAGTTAAGTTGGCGCAACACATTGATGAATGATGTGTTCTTCAATCTGAACAACAAGATGGAGGTTGATGCCAAGAAGAGAAAGGCGGCCAACACGATACCCATCTTGGTGGGCCCTATGGTGGACACTCATCGACATCAGAATTTTGCGAAGAAGATCCTACATATTAAGGGGAAGGATACATGGAAGGACAGTAAGAGTTTGAGCGTTGAGTTCGACACCTAGGCTAGTAATTCTAAAGGTAAGACCAGTGACCTTGATGGGTTGGATAGTGCGAAACTTAACATGCACAAAAGTGTTCAGGTATCTCTAAGTGAGCATGTGATGAAGCTGGTGGAAAAGAATGACATGGACACCCTTATGAATTCCTTTTTGGAGCTTCATAGTTTTACACTTTTGTATGGTCAAGGAATCACCAGTCTACTGAAGAAAGAGATCGTCGATTAGCACAAGGCAAAAATGGCCAATGAGAGTGCCAATTTGAAGAAGAAGTATGAGGCTGACAAAAATTCTTGGGCTAAAGAGAAGAAGACTCTAGAAGGAGAGATATATGAAAGCTTAGAAAGGCTAAAAACCTAGAAGACTAGGTGCCTTGATTCGGAGAAGAAGTTGAAAAAGAAGAACGAAGGAATGGGGAAGGCATTGGCCAACGAGAAGAAAGCCCATGAGGAAGTAGAGGCTGATTTGTTTTGGTATCAACAGTTCATCCTTTTTTTAGCACACTAATGGATTCATCAAAGCACTAAGGCAAGCCCAGTTCCTTTATAAGCAAGTTTTACGTAAGGACATGTACGTTGGCGTCAACAAGGATATCTTTGAAGGTTGAATGATGGATGATGATGATATAAAAGCACCAAGGCAGATGTTAATTTGACCATGACTAAAGATATCAATGTTGGAGTCAAGGCCGATGATGGATCGAAGGAAACTGCTAAAGTGACGTCTTCTCTATTGCCAACCTTGATCATGTTGAGGAAGAGATGATTAACCCTAATGATGACACTTAGGATAATTGTTAGTGTAAATTTTTTTTTTGGACCCGAGATAAATATGCAGGCATATTTTTATAATGGTTTCCTATTATGGGTTCTTCTATTGAAAGTTGCCTTCGTTTAGTACTCGTCTCTTACGTTTTATAAGTTGTAATTTTTTCCAAGTTGTGAATGCCTAGGCTCACATGTACGAGGTAGAGTATATTTTGTATTTCAACATAATTATAGACTTGTCTTTTTAAGTTATCACTTGAATATTTCTTAGATATTTCTGCTCATTTGAGGTGGACAAGGTAGGCGGGTGATACTTTGCAATGAGTTCAATCAATATTGACACAGTAGCTAGTAGGGAACTAAATAGATAAGTTCAACCAAGACCGACATGGTAGCCACCTCACAGATCTGAGCTCTCTCCTGCTTTTCAATAACATGTAACATATACTAGGTTGAAAGGTGTTTCTTTGGTTGAAGACTAGGGAGTGCACCTGTTTGCCTACAAAATCTCTAGTAGATCTTCCGGCCACCTACCTTTGGCCGAGTCTAATCTCTTTTTCAACTTTACTAGTACAACCTTGTTAGTGGCTTCAACTTGCCTATTTGATCAAGGGTGTTCTACTGAGCTTGTGGTGTGCTTGTTGTCGAGGTTGGTATAGAACTCGACTAGACTTTGATATTTAATAGTATGTGGTACTTTGTATCGGCATACTATGTTTCTTCAAAAAACCTTTGTACCTGCTAAGTCGTGATCGTCGCTAAGGGCTCTACCTCTATCAACTTAGTGAAGTAGTCGATGTCGACTAGCAAGAATTTGACTTGGCCTTGGCCTAGAATAAAAGGTTTAATAATATGCATCCTCTACTTTGTAAAGGGCTACAAGGAGAAGATATGATGTAGCTCCTCCTGTCTATTGTGAATGATGTTGTTGTGCTTCTACCAAGGTATACACTTATTAACGTGTGTGGCACAATCTGCTTCAATAGTCGGCCAGAAATACCTGACCCTTAGTACTCGCACTGATGTGGTTCTTGCTCGGGAGTGGTGTCTGCAAATACCTTTATGTAACTCCCTATTATGTATTCAGCTTGTTTTGAAGTTACACATTTTAGCAACGGTTGACTATAGCCTATTCTGAACAAGTCATCTCGAACTAACATGTAACAAGCAGTTGTTCTCATCCATCCTTTGTCTTTGATAAGTCCCTTATCTTTAGAGTTTTTCTTAGCTAATTGCATTGTTCTAGGTAGGATTAAGGTGTTAATTAGGAGTTATTAGCTAAGAATTAGTTTAGTTAGCTTTTTAGGATAGTTTTATAAAAGTAGCTTAATTAGGTGTTTCTAGCATATTTTTAGTTTGATCCTTAGAAGTATTGATTAATGTGGTCTAGTTTAATAGATTTGATAGATTCAAAAATAGGTTATTAGTTAGTCTTAGTTAGGTACAAAGGCTTAGAAGTAGAGTTGGTCTAGTTGTAGTCTAGTTTTAGAAAGCTTTTAGGAAGAGTTTAGTGTGACCAACATCCATTGTGAGATTTCTTAAGTTTAATGCAGAGGTAAAGATCAAGGCAAGCATTCAAAGGTTCAGAGAAAGCCATTAGTGAAGCTGAATCAACAAAAAGTGCATGAAAAGGTGCAGAGTTGACTTTTCGCTAAATGGTTAACTAGAGTTGATTCAGGGTTAACTTTTTCATTTTCAATTCCAATTGACATGGCACCTTTTGGAAAATCTTAAGAGAACTAAAATAAACATGTGCCAGCCTTGAAAGGATGAATGATTGGTCTAGAACTACATTAAATTTCATAATTGATTAGAGCTTGTGTAGTCAATTAGCATAGCATATTGTGGTCTTAGTTTGGCTATTACCATTATGCCTTTACTTTTTAGGTTCTGGTACAAAAAGGGTAGTTTGGTAAGAACTAAAGTCATTTTTGTCATCAAAGAAGGCTACTAAGAGAAGGAATTAAAGAAAACTCAAAACTTATCTTGAAAGTGCACTTGAGAAAGGGAATTAAAGAAAACCCAAAACCTATCTTGAAAGTGCATGTGAGAGAAGGAATTAAAGAAAACCCAAAACCTATCTTAAAAAGATTAAAAAAATTAAAAAAAAACCAAAAATTGACACGTGGCGTTGACTTTAACACCATCTAGTCAAACTAACGGTAAAGACCAAATTGAATCAAATTGAGACAACAAAAAACTTGAGGACCAAACTGAAATTTGTTGACAAATAGAAGGACTAAAAGAGTAATTTAACAAAAATATATTAAAAATGTTTTATTTAAAATTGATACGGATATTTTAGTGAAATAGATGTTTTAAATATATTAGGTGTATTTTTATTAAAGATTAATCATGATAATATTCAATATTTTTTAAGAGGTGGTTGAAAATAGAATACATACATATATTGTCAATAATTATATCTCATTAAATTATTTTTTGTTTTTTATAGGCTATTAGTATTTATTACTTTGATAAAATGAGAACAATTAATCTATTCTACAACTATTAAATTATGACTCTAGTTTTATAATGAATGATTATAATATCACTATTAACTAATTCAAATTCAAAACTATAGTGTATAACAACAAAAAATAAAAGCTAGATCAAACATTTTTTTCTTCATTTCTTTTTCAGATGATTTAATATAGAAAACAATAAATTTTGAATATATACTCAAATTAATAAAAAATAATTTAAACTATTATTGAATTGCATTGTTGAACTAGTTTAAAATTAAAGTTATGCTAGTTTAATGATATTTTTTTTTTTTAAATTGGTAATAAATAATAAGTTCATTTTAACAATACTTCGTGTCACTAAACTTGTATTTTTATCTCTTAATTTTCAGTAAATTTTGAAATTGGTCAATTTCGAAACTTTAGACCAATTTAGTCTTTCATTCTTTGAAATACATGAATTTAATTCTTTTAATCAAATTTTGTTAAGTTTATTTGATTTTTCAAGCACGTTTCATAATAGTATAGTGACTTAACATTGAAGCAAAAATGTGTCAAACAGTATAAACAACTCAAATACAATCCTAAAATACGTACGAAACATCAAATAAATCTAACAAAATTTGATTAAAATGACTAAATTCACGTATTTCTAAAGATGAAGGACTAAATTGGTCCACAATTTTAAAATAGACTAATTCCAAAATTCACTAAAAATTAAGGGACAAAAACATATTTAATTTTTTTAAAATATAGAAAGTTAATTATAAAATATGTCTTCGTGTCACTAAACATGTAATTCTTTTTTATATATAGAAAGTTAATTATAAAATTTCTTTCTTGAACCTTATATTTAGTTTTAACAAATGTTAGGTCTTAATCATTGAATGCCAAGAAACTTTATAATCTTTGTTTTTAATTTTAATGGTACAAAGAGATTGACACGATCACGATAAATAAAGTATTCAAGAAACATCATATCACACATATTATTTTATTATATATCTTTTAAGAGTTGAATGATAATAATTTTTGTAGGTTTAATTATAGTTTAAGTTCCTAATAAATCTTTCTCCAAATATGTATCTACTGTATTTTACGAAAATTATTTTAATATTAATTAAAATTATAGAATAAAAAATAAAAATAAAATAAAATCACGAAATATAAAATATAGTTATAAAATTATGAAATAAAAAATTATAAAATTAAAAGTTAAAAAAGTTAAAAAACTAAAAATATTGATTACAAAAAATAATAAATTACAAAATTATAAAAATATATAATTTAATAATTACGAAATTATAAAATATAAAAATATATAATTATAAAACTATAAAATTATATAATTATATAATTATTAAATTATGCAATTGTGAAATTATGAAAAAAACAATTATCAAATTGAAAATTGAAAATTTTATAATTTTGATTTTTTGTAATTTTATAATTTCATATAGTTTTATAGTTATATATTAAATACTTTTATAATTTATTTTTTGAATTTTGAAAATTTTAATATTATTTAAATTTAAAAACCATTTTCGTTAAATGCAATAAATATTTGGAAATGATCTTGTCAACATGATATCTTGTAACAAATATTATGTGCCCACATTTAAGGATGGTGGCAGTGCAAGATAATTAGTACACCACAAAGTATACCGAAACATTTAACTGTAGGGACTCAATTAAAGAAATTTAAAATATCTTGGACTCATTATGTTGGAAGTCACACATCGACTAGAGATAAGGTCAATTCATAATATATAAGTGACGTGAGGGGGTGTGTTGGAAGTCTCACATCGACTAGAGATCAAGTCAATTCATAATATATATAAGTGGGTGCAATCCTCACCTTACAAGCCGATTTTGTAAGGTTGAGTTAGGCTTTAAAGGCCACTTCTAACACGTTAGACCACAAAAATTTATTAGAGATTGAATTGAAAGTTCCATATTCACTTCATGTTGATATTTCTTTTTGGGTTTATATATTTCTTCATATGGGATGGTCATAATCATTGAGAGATTGTGGTTATATATATATATATATATATATATATATATATATATATATATATATATATATATATATATAAAGGGTAAAATTAGAAATAGAAATATGGACACCAAAATGAGATATCCCTCTATATAGGTATAGATATAGGTATAAATAATAAAGTGTCTTGAATTTTATGCTAGTTGTTAACATGTTGTAAATGAAATTCTTAGATTCATCTAAAGAAGTGTTTATATTAACATTACTTAAGTATTATATGGTTAACACATTGGGTAGAAAAGACAAAGTTAAACCCTATATAAGAGTAAAGACCCATAACCCCATTGTCTTAAGGTTTTGGGTTAAAAGTGGTGTCAAATATCTTATTTGTATAAGACCAATGTCATATATGCATAGAACCACAATCTCACAATGACTATGACCACCAATGTCATATATATATATATATATAAGGTTTTGGGTTAAAAGTGGTGTCAAATATCTTATTTGTGTAAGACCAATGTCATATATGTATAGAACCACAATCTCACAATGACTATGACCACCAATGTCATATATA
>Ga0209589_1009224_pt1 | contig 15006 bp, 14 predicted proteins | sample CowpeawhiteBW_FD_187525 | JGI IMG/M metagenome (GOLD analysis project Ga0209589, IMG submission 187525) | Root nodule microbial communities of legume samples collected from California USA - Cow pea white BW (SPAdes) (version 2) | ecosystem: Host-associated > Plants > Roots > Nodule | place: USA... | reverse complement strand
TATTGATGAATAAAATTGACTGACCATGTTGAGTGTCAGTAATGTGTGTATTACTTGGTCCTGTTTTATTATCATTACGTTCTGCAAATCTTTGTGGGACCAAACCATAATCTAATATTTAAAAAATAAGTTAAATTTTATTTAAATCAAATATATAGTTTACAGGAAATAACAAAAAAGAATGTGAGGATACTCGAAAGGACATTCTCGATTAATGACATACAGTAATGATGAGGAAAAATGTGGTGTTACCTGCATAGTTACTGATCGAGCCCTTTGTCGAATAGATGTCATTCTCAATTGGGGAGCTCTGTTTGACATTTGGACAATGTTGGTTGTGTTTTCAGGATTATTTTTCCTTCTTTTAGATTGTTCAATAAGTCTTTTGTTGAGGGATCATTCTACATCTTCTATTTGCGGTATTTATTCTCCATCTTTGTCTTTGTTGTTCTGATGTTGATTTGTTAGAAGGAATATTTTCCATTTAGGTATGTTGTCTATTTAAACCAAAAACAATAAATAATAAATCCAAAATTAATATAAATTTAAAAATGTATTACTTGGAAGAAAGTAATGAATGAAAAGAAGGACAATGAAAGTAGTACATAATATGTACAACAAATAAAACTAAAAGAAGATAATAATATAGGAAGAAGTACCTAAATGTGTGAGTAGAAAGAGTACAAAATTTGATTTGATGTAACAATGAAGAATAACAAATACAGATGATGACAGGCTAGTTAGCAAGTGACTGAAGAAAAAAAAAAGATTTGTAATTAAAAAATAATAATTTGTCAATTTTAAAATAATATAGCATGTTAAAAAATTGCTAAGTTCTAAAGAAACATTGAATAAAAAATTGCTAAGCTCTAAAAACAACATTGAAATGTAATTGCTGGAACATATTTTATGGCAGTCTTTGTGGCTTTGTGGCTAGTTGCTTCCTAAGAGTCCTCCGGTGGATTTGCTTGCAGTTTGCTTTGTTCGTGCCATTGGTGAAATAAATATGTCGTAAACCAATATGCGAAAGATATTTAGAAACCATTACGCGAAAGATTACAAATTTGAACTTTGCGTATATATATAGATATTGAAGATTAAAATAATCAAATCGCAGAGACAGAAGAACACACTCTTTCTCTTTGAATTCTATTGCTTTTCGCGTACTGTGACTTTCCTTGCTACCGTCTACTGCGTCCAAACTGTGTGAACATTGTGCAAATTGCACATTAATCTTCAATATCCTAACAATAAGCAAACCCTAACAATAAAAAAACTCTCATCTCACAACAAAATTCTCCACCTCCTTAAACGAAATCTATCATAAAACAATGTAAAGAAGATGTGCACACAAAATTAATGGTGAGATTATAAAAGATTTAAATTTCATTTTTCATCGTTGACACGAAAAAAAAATTGAAACATAAGAAACAATACAAAAATATGAAAAGCGACTAATCATAGATTGGATAATTGGACATTATTCAATAGTAAGCATACACACCGGATAATCATAAATAAAAAGGAACAATAAAAAATACATTTTTGTTTAATCCAATAAAGATAAATAGCATCAACAAGCAAGGCATGACAACTTCACGAAAGGAATAATAATAAAATGATGTTGTTGCAGAGAAAAAACAAACGGTAAAATAACGGTTATATGTTAAATTATTTTTAAAATAATAAATAATTTATTATATTAAAAAGGATAGAATAGGAATTAAAAAATGTGGACACAAATGAGGAAATCCCCTTTATTATTGTTATAGATGAATTCAGTTAAACAATATAAAGATTTTGGTACGCAATATATTAAATTCTTTTAATAGAAACTCAATTATATAAGATATTTAAAATTTGATTAGCCTAATTTTTACCTTTTAAAAGTAATTAAATCCCTTTTAAAAATTTTTTATATATTTTTTAAAACTTGTATATGTTTTTTTATTCAAATTAATCCTTTTATCTAAACTAGTTAATTTAATGAGTATTTAATAAAATTTAATTTTTACTTATCTTTATAAATTATTTTTTAGTTATCAATTTAAAAAATTTTATATTAATTCTTTTATATAAATTTTATTAATATATGAAATATTGTACTATAATAAAACTTTTAAATAATAATTAATTTCAATAATAAAAAATTGTTAGTTCCAATAAAAAAATTGTTATTTATTATAATAACTATTTTCGATATAATTTGTGAAATAAAAAATTATTAATTACTATATATTATGAATAAAAAATAATAATTGACACTTAAATTGATTATTAATTAATTAAATACTAATTTAAAAATTAATTGTTTTGATAATCAATAATTAATATTTAGTAACTAATTTATAAATTAATCATTTTGATAGAATTAACTTTTAGAGACAGACTAATTATAATTAAAATTAATTGTTAGTGGAGAATTTATTGGTTACTTCAATTTATATACTTAAATTTTTAATAAATAAATAATTAAAGTAACATGTAACTCAAAAAAAATAAAATAAAAGAAAACTTAATAAATAAATAATTAAAGGAACTTGTAACTCATAAATTAAAACTTTTAAAGTAAATTAATTGTAGCATTAAATGATTAAATAAAGTTTAAATTAAATTGAATGAATAGTGTGACCGGTTTCTCCTCCTGTAAAAGTGCATCTCTTCCGCCCAGTTTCAGAAGAAAATAATTGTCGCTTTCTTATACTCTGAATTCCTAGAAATAAGATCATTCTAACCTTTGCTTTTCTCTGTAACAATGGCGGAAAAAGCGGAATCATCGAAGACGGCAGCGGTGAAGCCCGCTGAGGAATTGAAAACTCAGGAAAGGGCGAAAGGAGAAACGAGTGAGGTTCCCATTGAAGAAGTGAAGAAGCTTACAATCAAAGAAGAAGAAGAAGAAGAACCGACGATTAAGCTGAAAACTTCGGACGGCATCATCTTCGAGGTGGAAGCTTCGGTCGTGAAGCTGATGGAAACGGTGCAGGCTGTGATCGACGACGTAGGAGTGGCCCCCGACGCCGCCATTCCTCTGCAGAACCTAACATGCTCTGAACTGGGGAGGATCCTGGAGTTCCGAGCGAAGCGAAGCCGTGTTGGCAGTGACCCGCAGACATTGAGAAAATTCGACGCGAAGTTCATGTCGATGCTGACCCCTGACCAGATGAAGGAACTGTTACTCACTGCTAACTATCTCAACATGAGTGATTTAATGGATGTGATCTCCAGGGCAATTGCAGACTTCCTCAAGGACAAGACCGCTGAGTTTGCGCGGGATTTCTTCGGCATCGTCAGCGATTACACGCCGGAGGAGGAGGCGGCGTATCGTGAAGCCCACGCATGGGCATTCCAAAACTTGGACAAAGAGTCAGGTAAATTACACTTTCCCTTCTCAAAATTACTTACCTTAAATTTAAATTCAAGTTTGTGTTCTTTCTACAATGCACCGTCCAAGTAAAATGTTGAGTTGGTCGTAATGTCTTAATTTGTCAAAAGAGATCATGCATGTCATATTCTTCCCCTGTAACGTGATTGTAGTTTACTGTATCTTGATTTAATAGTGTATGTAGTGTTCCTCATTCCTTCACACTCATTCATCATCTTCTTCCCTGTTTAGGGTTTTTCCTGAACATGGCTACCTGAGTTCTTTCCCATTCAGCCTGATCTCTCCTCCACTCTAAACCACCTAAGCATCTATTATTATCGTCTTAAGATTAGAAATTGCATATAATCTCAAGAATCCTATCCACTTATATTTCCAAAATTTTATTCTTGCGTCAGATTCTAATTCGCAAAACCATTTCGTCATACCATATTGGGCTCACCATCCCCACATACCCCTCTCCACCTCAATGAATAATATATAATGGTAAGGTAATTGGATAGTGTTTCTAATATTTACTAAGCATTCAATAGAGTTTATTAATTGTGGTTTAAATAGTGATTATATTTAATGAATGTAATTGAAGGACCATGTCTAAATGTCTATAAATTGACCTTGTACTATTTATTGTAAAATTATAGCAAGTCTTATATAGAGTATTTATCCGAAAGACTTGTTTGTCAACAAATTGGTATCAGAGCTAGAGAGACTGAGTGTCTGAGCGTGTTAGAGAAAGTGTTTGAGAGTTAGAGAGTTATATCAAGATGACTAACTTAGCTAACAACATGCCCCTGTTGAAGTTATCGAAAGACATCAGTTATGATAAATGGAGTCTGTAGATGAAGGCTCTTCTTGGTTCCCAAGAAGTATGGGATGTGGTCGAAAATGGGCACCAAGAACTAGAGGATATCGAAGAACAGACGATTGCCCAACTTGCTACATTAGAGCAACTCGGGTAAAGGACAAAACGACTTTGTACGTGTTGTATCGAGCTACTAATGAGTTCAACTTTGAGAAGATAGCAAATGCTAAATATTCAAAAGAAGCATGAAATATACTAGAGAAGATATACAAATGGGATAATCGTGTGAAGCAAGTCAGACTTCAAACTTTCAGATGTGAGCTTGAAAGCATGAGGGTGAAAGAGGCCGAATGAGTTGTTGAGTACATCTCTCGTGTGGTGAATAAGCTCGGAAGAAATGAAGAGACGTTATCCATTTGCCAAGTAGTGGAGAAAATCTTAAGATCGTTAACTGACAACTTTGAGAATATTGTATGCGCAAGGACTTGTCAATGCTCTTGGTGGAAGAGCTTGCCCTGTCACTTGAAGCGCATGAGCAACGGAGAAGGAAGAAGGATGAGGAGTTTCTCGATCAAGCACTTCAAGCTAAGACAATCATAAAGGAAAAGAAGGTATCTTATACTCAGAACATTCGAGGCCAATGAGATCCTGATGGTAGAAGTCGTGGATAGGAAGAGGAAAAAGAGCAGTCCAACCAACAAAATTGGTGCGAAAGAGGTCCAGGTTCGTGGAGAGGAGGCTAGTCAAGCAACTCAGGAGTTAAGTGCTTCAAGTGTGGCAAGTATGGCCATTTTGCAAAGGAATGCAAATCAGTTAAATGTTATAGTTGTGGGAAGGTCGGGCATTTCGCAAAAGATTGTCGGTCTGAAAATGAAAGAGAAGACGCAACCAATCTTGCCAAAAAAGTTGAAGAAGAAGTAGTGTTGTTGATGATAGGATGTAGTTTAGGAGTCGACCACAAGCAATTGGAGAATTCGGCAAGAAGGCCGAGCATTATAAGTCAGTCGAGTAGCATGGAGAGGTCGTCAAGATGTGTAGGTAGCTTAGAAAGCTTGGCAGAGAGTGTGGTGGAGCATGAGGCTAGCTCAGTTAGCTCGGTGGGAAGTTCAAATAGCTTGATTAAGTTGATGGAGCAAATGGAGTGCCTAGATTGTTTGGGGGGGAGTAAGTGAACATCTCAGAAAGCTTAGTAGGGAGCCTAGAAAGCTCAGTAGAGCGTCTATATAGCTCGAATAGCTCAGCGTGGAGTGTGGATAGCTCGAATCTTGAAGAAGACGAGTTTGTCCTTCAAAGGTTAGTGCTTGCAAAAGGCATTTTGCAACAAAAAATTGAAAAAGAAGATAGAGGTAATGCAAAATTACAAGTAAGCTTAGAGAATAAAATTGGTTTTGCATAAGCGGCGTCTGAAACATGAACAAGAAGTGTTAAGTTTGCAAGAGCAGTTGCTTGCCGAGAAGGATTTTAGAGTTGCACTGGAGGTGCAAGATGAGAAGTTACGACTTGAAATGGATGATGAGTTTGGTGTGAAGAAGGCATGGGAATTGTTAGATATCTTGAAAAAAGCTTGACCTATTAGGAGGAACCCATTTACTGTCAAGTCGGCCATGGAGACAATATAGAACCTAACAAAGGACAAGTCAGATAAGGTTAGGAAGAAGTCAACCAAAGCAAAGAGCAATTCGGTGAAAGAGAAAAGCAAGTCAACTATGAAGTCAGTGAAAAACCCAACTATTAATGAAAAGGACAAGCACAGTGTGGGTTGCACATGGCGAAGTCGAGATGAAGAGAAAAAGGATGAAAGATAGAAGAAACATTTAAGTTTATAGGGGGATTTTATTGGGTAAACTTAAATGTAGGTAGTTGAAAATGGTTATATTAATTGTCTAAGAGATTGCAAAAGGTTAAGAGTGTTTCTAGTATTGATTAAGCATGCAATATAGTTCATTAATTGTGGTTTAGATAGTGATTTTATTTAATGGATGTAGTTGAAGGGCCATGTCTAAAGGCCTATAAATTGACCTTGTACTCCTCATTGTAAAATTACAACAAATCTTAATATATAGAATGTTTATATGAAAGACTTGTTTGTCAATCGTAAGGATGACAATGCAGGTAGATCATGTGGTCGACTTGCAAATTTTACAAAAATAAATACAAGACAAATCACTAAATTGAATGTTTCGATTCATTAACGTTTTTAGGTCCATCTGTATAATCCACAATCTCTATACGTAAACAATAGAGTGGGATGGATGACCCATACAACCCACGTAATGTGGATTTGTTTCAAAAATGTGTCTATATAACTTATATTGTCTCCACTAATGAGTATTGTGTCTACTAAATTAAGTTTATTTTTTGATGAAAGGTCTTTCGTCATTTCTTTCTAATAACTTTAGATAAAATTTAGTTCCGTATATATATTTTCATATAGTATATACCTATTTCACATATATGTTCCATATAGTATATCCTTCCACAATCATAGTCTTTTCCTTCCCAGCCTCCCTTTTCACTGGGTTATAGTAGAAAATATTAAATAACTTCAAAATATCTCTGACCCCTAACCCATCCTAACTTTTTGGTTGCACATGTTTTTCCATTGATCAATTTTATCTTTCTACCATTTCCCATTTCCAGAGAAATTCTTTTTTGTATTTTTTTTTCTTTTTTACATGAGACGACAATTTGAAGAAGATAGGTAAATCAGGAGCAAAATTGTGATTACAAATCTTATTATAATATATTAATATTCCCAATAGGAATGAATACTCTATTTTCCATCTAGCCTTCTTGATCTTTATTATCACATTTTGCCAAAAGTTATACTTTCTTGGATTTTCCCCTCCCAAAATCCCAAATAAAGTGTTGTTAACATTTTTTTTAATCAAGAGAAAACGTATCCATATTTCATTTAAACAATAATATTATTTCAGATATTATTTTAATTAAGATAATTTATAATAAAATTTTCTAAAACATTGTAATCCTCGGAATGTTTATCACATTATATTATCACCCTCCTAATGTCACAGTATATTATTACTCGGATATATTTTGACTTACATGTGATATTTGTTACCTTGTTGCATAATATTACAAGTTTTGTCTTTTTATTAACTTATCATGTGTTATGAACATTTTAGCTAATACATTTGCAATTACGGACTATTGTAATAATCACACTATTTACATTATAATAAGGTCTAATACATTTACAATAAGGAAAAATATATTTGGTTACAATTTAAGTGATCACTATTCTTATACAATAGTATGATAATTATTATCATGTTATATATTATTATGAACTTTGACATCTTGACTTACATCTCATCCATCTACCATTTGTCATTACATAAAATTTTACTAAAATAAAAAATAAAAGAATAAAAAACACGAGGGACCACTCTAAACTCATAATAAAATAACACTTCACAAAATATAAGCAAAGTTATACTTATTTTGAAAAAAATATAAAGAAATATATTTATAAAACATTAATCAACTTATTATTTTAAATATATATATATATATATATATATATATATATATATATATATATATATATATATATATATATAACACCCCATTTAAATATTAACATAATCAAATGTAATATTACACAAGATAACATAAAGGGCCAATTTCATAGTCCAAGATGCTCATGTCAACCAATCATGTTATGACTTGCACACAAAACACTAGGGCTCAGAAACGACTCATCTAGATATATATAATTAGTCGGATTCAGCGGATGCTTACACTTGTGGTGGATTACCCTGCTCTACTGAGCTGCTCTCCCCCGAGCTAAGTGTTACAATGTCTCAACCCCCACACACAAGGTTAGCCCTTAATGGGTTTCAAGCCTCCTGCTACTCTCACCACAAGAGTCAGTCCGTTCTATGTGAGACTAACTGACTCCTTAGAGTGTCGGGATGCAACCTTACCTTGAATCCTTACAAAATTATATAGATGTGGCACTACCATGAACTGCCACTAACAGGGGTCATGAAATTACTTCTCGACCAACTAAGGCACCACCATGAGATCTCACCTAGAGGCTCATGGAATTATGTCCTAACCAATGAGGCACCACCATGAAACTATCATAGAATTACGTCCTAACCCAACCAACACCATGATTCCAACCATCAATGTAACATTACTGCTCATACCAAATTCATGACCACATATATAACCAACCATTCATTTATATTCTATATCAAGATTATGCCAAACTCATCATTCACCACCCATAAACCATCTTTACTCATGCATATTCACTCATCTCATGCTTTAACATAGCAATCCAACTTAACGTCACATTATGCAAATGATTTTGGGATTTTAGAAATAAAACTGCAACTTATGTGAAGCTCAGAAAATTTTTGTATTTATATTCAAATTAAATATGATTGAATCAAGAACTAAATGAAACAAGAACCAACTTAATTGAATAACTATAAAGAAAGTTGTACACTAAATAAGCAACAAAGGTCAATGTTGTCAACAACCAAACTACAGTAATCTTGCGATAAAAACTGCTCTCACTACTGTGCTCTGATTCAAGATCGAACCGGTCAAAGTCAAAAAATGTGTTAAGGAATAGCTGTTAAAATATCAGCTCGATCCAACGGTTAACAAAGTAGTAACTTTCATTTTACGAAAAGTGTGCAGTGTTGTCAACAACAAACTACAGTGACCTTGTGATAAAAAATTCTCTCAGTATAGAGCTCCGATTAAGGAGCCGACCGGTCAAAGTCAAGATTTTGTGTTAAGGATCAGCGGTTAGGAATCTTCATTTTACGAAGAGTGTGCAATGTAGAAAAAGAGTAGCGCCACATCAATCAAACATACTCGCACACCATACATTTTTATTTGACCAACAACCTCATTCAAGCATCACAGCCATACAAACAGACCAAAAATCAGTAAAATAACTTTAAATATATAAACCCTAGCTTCCCTTACTTGGAAAAAGCTAGCAGAATATTCCGACACCCAAGCAAGTGAGTACTACCGACCACGGAGCAGATTCACGATTTGTAAAACAGTGGAATAGATTTAAAATGGGTTACCATGGTGAACCATAGTTAGAATCATGATGACAGAGCTGGGAATGAAAAAGGTACAGTGGAAAATCAACTTACATGGATTGTAGAATGTGGTTGAGTTAACGCAAAGAAGGGTAAGACCCAAACCCTAGCAAAACTTCTATGGAGAGAAAAGGGAAGAGCGAGAGCACTGATTTTGGCAAGTGAGTGCAAAATGAGGGATCTTGGCTGCTTTAGGGGCCTTCTCACCCTATGGGCCAACCTTTAGACCCAACTGATTAGGGGCAACCCTTAAAAATAAGAGCAAAAAATAATTGAGCCTTACATTCTCCCCAACAAAAAAATTTCCGTCCTCGAAAATTTACTGATGGAATAAGAAGAAAACTATGTTTTCCTCATTTTTTCCAACAACCGCCACTTAGACAGGACTGATAAAATGACTCCAACACCTATATATAGTCACTGGAAACTTTGCCTTTATGCTAAGCGATATGTGTTCAGTTGTGTAGATTGGCTTAATCACTACACTCGAAGTAACTTCCAACTTGCAATCTTAAAATTGGAATGCTCCTTCATACCTGCCTAACTAACTTATATCTGATATACTGACTCACCTACCATATGCTCTCCACTACCTCTTGTAGGTTTTTATCAAAGTCTCAAATGATCTTAAGTCTCCAACTAAAGCATGTTCGTTATCACTTCACATCACCTTGTTCACTCCTTTATGCATCATTCCACTGACTTGATCACTCTTGAGTGCTGGCCTACTGCCACACCATCAACACTTTTGACCACTTTTATGTATAACGAGACTCTTACATCTTGCTTCCTTTGTTGGCTTCAACCAAGGCAACAAAGTTCACTACCGAGTTGTTCCATTTCCCATTTAAACCTTCAACTGCTTCTTTCACCATATCGTCTTGGCATCCCATCTTCATCTTTAATCCCCTAACTTATAGGCAACATTCCTCAAAACCTCAGAACCATAACTTCCATTGACTTCAAATTTCTAGTCTCGTTCGTACCACGCAGCTCCACGATACACCTCAAACTAAGATTTTTTGATTTGCCTTTTCTCAACCTTGTTAAGAGACTCACTAGTGCTAGTCAGATGACTAGACTAATGAAATCTCCTCACACATTCTCTTCCCAAACCTAACACTTATGTTTCTCAACCAACTCTCACTCTTACCTCATCAAATCAAGGATCTTAAATTCCCTTCTCTGGATAAACATCTACTCTCACTTTCTCACTTCCAAGTTGGCACCCTAACTTGAAATCATAACTCAAACCATCTCTTACTTCTCTTGTACAACTTTTTTTGAACAACTCCATAATTCTAACTCTAACTGGTCACTGAATATCCTTAACTGATACTCATAGAACGACATATTTGTTGTTTATAAAGAACTGATTGTCGTAGTAACCACTAGGTCATAAGTAAGATAGTTCTTTTCACGCACCTTTACCTTTCATAAGTATCACTTGCCATCATCCCGCTACGCTACTCTGATCACCACACAAGGTCACTTATTTGTTTACTCAAAATGATGCTCCTTTCATGTCTGCCGTGACAAGGAAACAATCATCGCTGAGAAATATTTCTCCAAAACTTCTATGGAACTTGCAAAACCGTTTGGACTCCCCTTTTTGTAGTCTTAACATCTTATTTTCTCAACATTGTATCCACCCTTTTTAAACCATATGTCCTATTAGTCACTCCAACCTTTGTCAATACTCATCTTAAACATTCTAAAGACTCTCTTCACACTTGGAAAACTCGCTGCTAAACCTTGATGATACAGCTAACTTGTTTCAAATTCCTTACCGTCATCATGTTTCCACCCTTTAAAATCATAGACCCAAAAATTCTATCCTCCCTTATCCAACGTTTACCTTTGAACATTATATCCTCCCACTACCTCTCCTTTAAGATTCACCAAACTTGCAGTCATCCTTGTGGTTATACTTAGTATAAGCCATTACTTCTCCAACATCTCCCCCACTTCCGTATTTACTTCAAATTCTCGGTAGGAACCATCCAATTAGGAACTATTGGCACAAGTCCTCCTTGAGACACCAATGCAAAAGTGAACTCCACCACACCAAAGGTTAAAATTCTAGTACTTGCTTCAGAACACGTCTACAAACTCTTCGACTACTGATATCCTTTGCGTCTATTATTCACTTTCCTTTGTTAGGTGACTCTAATTCACGTGACACTCTACCCCCACTATTTAGCTTGATCCGTACTTCATACGCAATCATTGACTTATCCCTTTTTAATCAAGGTACACCACCTCGTTGGTTGTCCCAACTCATCAGAATACGATTGAGAAAACAACCAATTCACCCTTGAGACTATGTCCCAAACTTGCAAAGGAAACAATTCAAATCGGGTTTGAATTTAAATACTTTGTTCACCACGAAGTCACCACACACCCGAGTGAATCTTCACTTGGTCGCTACTATAGCAAAAACCACAATCTCAAACTCAACTCCTTCTTGCAGACAACCATGACTCCTTTACCATACTGGCGACATCAAAGAGTGCACGACCCTAAAGGAAGCCAAAACCCATAATTCAATCACCACCTTTGTAACATATATCTTTTAAATTAGATCACCTGTGCTGACCACTTTAGTACCAATCATCGCAAATACTCTCATAGCTACTCAAAACTTTTGTTTTCCTTTCCTCTTTCCATGTGTTGTGACATTACTAATTGTCCTTCCCTATAAGAACGAACTTAACTATGTGCTTCTCCTTCTGATACTTGAAATCTTCCATCTCATATCCAATGTTAAACCTTCCTCTTTTATGGGCCATTTTACTTAGAACATCCCTTATACTCTTAACTTGGGTAACTACTATTGCTGAGAAGACCCAACTACTGAATTGATGTGGTATGTAATTCTAAATATACTTCCTTCTCCTATAACATCATCATACTTGGCTGATCTTCAAAGCTCTACCTCCCATAAGCTTCCAACTACACATCTGCTTTCCTATACACTTCATGGCCTCCACCCTTAACCTCAAACCTTCCACACTGTTCCACTTCAAACCTCAGACATTGTCACGACGTAAAGCCATGTTGATTCCTCAAACCTTGCTTCACGAGCACACACCGATATCTTTTTATACTAATCTCTGAACTCAACTCTTCATTTAAAACTTGTGGTATACGATCTTAGAACTCGATCTTGTTGCTCCCTCGGCCCAAAGCGTTGCTTCTTAACTTCCAACATCATTTCTCAACCTTATAAACCAAGACTCAACTTTCATCATCCATTGATATACAACCCTCTATATCTTCACATCTTGGAGACTAGAGATTGTCTCATAGGCCCTACCAGTCCTTGTAAGGGTGAGTAGGTCAAGTTGAGCTTGAATCTGAATTCCCTCATCGGTACAAACACAAAACATAAAACACTTAGGCATAACAGGACAGCCTAGAACATACAAGGCAAAACTCCATCATCTACAGACAACTAAACCTTTTGTCTGTCTCCCTTCCTTCCCTAAACCATTAGAATTAAGAAAGGAAAAACAACCTTTGATCTAGTCATGAATGTTCACCCTCATCACTTTATCAAGACGTTTTTTGTTCTTAAAACTTTTGGTTTCACTAACAAACTCGACTAGACTTGACAACTTACGCCTGCGAGGCATGACAAACCCACAACCTCAAGTCATCCTAAGGACGAACTGCTCTGATACCATAAATGTAACACCCCATTTAAATATTAACATGATCAAATGGAATATTACACAGGATAACATAGAGGGCCAATTTGCGAAGTATTAAGTCACTCCTTACAAATATCCAAGGTACTTAAAAATGAAATACTAGGACACACCACGATGCATATAACTAGACAAAGAAAATAGTTCGACAGTGTTTAAAATAAATACTTAGAGAGCAGATAATACATGGGCCATAGCCCTAAAGTAAACTCTGAAAAGCGAGATATGTCCCAACACGGACTAAGCAGCAGAACCTCCATCACCCTAATGACCATGGGGAGTTCTCGCATCTGCTCACATCAATAAATTGATGATCATCACAAAAAGAGAAAACCACACACATAACAATCAAACAAACAAAGGGTAAGCTAGAGCAGAAAATGATTTAAGATACAATTACATATAATTTCATAGTCCAAGATGCTCAGGTCAACCAATCATGATATGATTTGCACACAACACACTAGGGCTCAGACATGACTCATCCGAATATATATAATTAGTCGGATTCAGCAGATGCTTACACTTGTGGTGGATTACCCTACTCTACTGAGCTACTCTCCCCCGAGCTAAGTGTTACAATGTCTCAACCCCCACACACAAGGTTAGCCCTTAATGGGTTTCAGGCCTCCTGCTACTCTCACCATAAGAGTTAGTCCGCTCTGTGTGAGAATAACTGACTCCTTAGAGTGTCAGGATGCAACCTTACCTTGAATCCTTACTAAATTATATAGATGGGGCACCACCATGAACTCCCACTAACAGGGGTCATGAAATTACGTCTTGACCAACTGAGGCACCACCATGAGGTCTCACCTAGAGGCTCATGAAATTACGTCCTAACCAATGAGGCACCACCACGAAACTATCATGGAATTATGTCCTAACCCAACCAAAACCATGATTCCAACCATCAATGAAACATTATTGCTCATACCAAATTCATGACAACATATATAACCAACTATTCATGTATATTCCATACCAAGATCATGCCAAACTCATCATTCACCACCATAAACCATATTTACTCATGCATATTCACTCATCACATTATTCACTCATCTTGCGATAAAAACTGCTCTCACTACAGAACTTTGATTCAAGATCGGACCAGTAAAAGTCATAAACTATGTGTTAAGGGTCATCTGTTAAAATATCAGCTCGATCCAACGGTTAACGAAGTAGTAACTTTCATTTTACAAAAAGTGTGCAGTGTTGTCAACAACCAAACTACAGTGACCTTGTGATAATAACTGCTCTCACTACATATCTCCGATTAAAGATCCCACCGGTCAAAGTCAATAATTTTGTGTTAAGGATCAGCGGTTAAAATTGCAGCTCGATCCAACGGTTAACGCAGTAGGAATCTTCATTTTACGAAAATTGTGCAATGCAGAAAAAGAGTAGCGTCACATCAATCAAACATACTCGCACATCATACATTTTTATTCGACCAACAGCCTCATTCAAGCATCAGAACCATACAAACAGACCAAAAATCGGTAAAATAACTTTAAATTCATAAATCCTAGCTTTCCTTACCTGAAAAATGCTAGCAGAATATCCCGACACCCAAGCAAGTGAGTACTACCGACCACGGAGCTGATTCATGATCTGTAAAACAGTGAAATAGATTCAAAATGGGTTACCATGGTGAACCCTAGTTAGAATCATGATGACAAAGCTGGGAATGAAGAAGGTACGATGGAGAATCAACTTACATGGATTGAAGAATGGGGTTGAGTTAACACAAGGAAGGGTAAGACCCAAACCTTAGCAAAGCTTCTGTGGAAAGAAAAGAGAAAAGCGAGAGCACTGATTTTGACAAGTGAGTACAGAATGAGGGACCTTAACTGCTTTAGGGGCCTTGTCACCCTATGGGTCAGCCTTTAGACCTAACTGATTAGGGATAACCCTTAAAAATAAGAGCAGAAAATAATTGAGACTTACAATATATATATATATATATATATATATATATATATATATATATATATATATATATATATA
>Ga0209589_1009222_pt1 | contig 15007 bp, 5 predicted proteins | sample CowpeawhiteBW_FD_187525 | JGI IMG/M metagenome (GOLD analysis project Ga0209589, IMG submission 187525) | Root nodule microbial communities of legume samples collected from California USA - Cow pea white BW (SPAdes) (version 2) | ecosystem: Host-associated > Plants > Roots > Nodule | place: USA... | reverse complement strand
ACATTTTAGGTCAATTTGGAGTAATAATGGCAGATCCACCATGGGACATTCACATGGAACTGCCTTATGGAACAATGGCTGATGATGAAATGCGCAGTCTTAATGTCCCTGCTTTGCAAACTGATGGACTTATTTTTCTATGGGTCACTGGACGTGCAATGGAACTTGGACGAGAATGGTATTGCTTTTGTGTTTCGTTATATGCTATTTGTTATTTTGCAGAAAAATCTATTACCTGATTTTCGTATAAGGTTGTCTTTTATTAATAATTCTTTTTTGGTTTCTAAATTCGATATGCTCCATCCAGCTTGGAACTTTGGGGATATAAACGTGTTGAGGAGATTATTTGGGTGAAAACAAATCAACTTCAGCGAATAATCAGAACTGGGCGCACCGGTCACTGGCTCAATCACAGTAAGGAACATTGTCTAGTTGGAATAAAGGGTGATCCTGAAGTGAACAGAAACATTGACACAGATGTTATTGTTGCTGAGGTCAGGGAAACAAGTCGTAAACCGGATGAGGTTTGTATAATATTCACCTATAACAATGTCATTCTTGTTCCTGTCGTTAAAAATAAATAATTCACATTCTTAACATTTTCAAAGTTGTCAATGTTTTCCTGTAGATGTATCCTATGCTGGAGAGGATAAGTCCAAGAACAAGAAAGCTAGAACTATTTGCTCGCATGCACAATACTCATGCAGGGTTGGTTTTCTTGACTGGTGTATTTTCCTTTGAGATTTTCTTTCATGCTATTCATGAAATAGTTTGATTGAGATTGAGGATAGTCTAATTATGTCATGGTTTTTTATGCTTTGTAAGCTGAGTTTACATGATAATGTTGTAAGGACCTAAACTGGTAGAAAGATAGAAGTAAACTAGTTGTTGGTTTAGGGCTTAAAAATCATCTAGGTAGAAATTATAGACTGTTGGTGTTATTGTTGATTGTTTGTGTTCTTCCTTGTTCTCCCTCAGATGGATGTCTCTTGGTAATCAATTGAGTGGTGTAAGGTTGGTTGACGAGGGGCTCCGAGCAAGGTTTAAGGCTGCTTATCCGGATGTGGAGGTGCAACCACCATCACCTCCCAGAGCTTCTGCTATGGAAGTTGACACTAGTGTTGCTCCTCACACCAGGAGTCCATTTGCAGCCACAGAATCTAAGTCCAATTCAACTCAGTTTGGGGAGACTGCACCAGCTCCAGAAACTAACTTTGCTTCAGAGGATAAGTCAATGGTTATTGATGTTGACATTGCTTAAGTTTCCACTTCTGCTCATGCTTACTTGGAGCTGTTCCTTGACAAAGCTGAAAGCAGAACAGTATTTTGACCTTTTCACCATTGTTAATTTTACTCTTTCACACCTCTTTTTAGGGAAGTTATTAGAGTAACAAAGGTATCTGGGAAGAAATATTTCCTCTAGGCGTAGATGCTTTTGTAAGTGAAATAATTATGAAATAGTTTTTGCTGATGAGTGTTGTAAAAGTCTAATTCTAGTTGTTCCTGACTACAGTTTTGTTTGATGTTCAAACATCAATCTTTTTAATTTATGGTCCTGACTAACCAGATAAGATTCATGAAAATTGAAAGCAACATGTTGCTGAGTTTAAAATTGTTCTGGTAAATGACCAGGCATAACTCGAACATGAAAAAGAAGACAACTTTCATTTTTAGTTTACCTAATGTCTCCATTTTTTACATTTTATTTTTATCAAGTTGTTGTATTTGTTTTAAAAACTTGGATACTTTTTAAACACATTTTAAGGAAGTATTTGACAATATTAATTTCAAATTAGTAGAAGCAAATGCATATTAATGCTTAATGCTCAAATGAGACTATTTTCTCCCTTTAAAACTTTTTGTTGAAAGAAAGCAAAAGGTCTATTCAACTTGGTATGTTAAGTGATGCATTTTTTTTTCCAATAGTTTATTACAAACTCTATGTATTTTGAAAAAAATTTAGATAATTGAACAATTTATTATATGTATATATTAAGATTAGTCATTTATTACATTTAATCACTATTCTTGAAAATCTCTTCATGTTTCATGATCTATTTTCCTTTTTTTTGTCATGTACTCGTTGCAATTTGAAAATTAAATTAACTGAAAATTTTATTCGTAATCAAATTCACTTAAACGAATATTAAAACTAAAACATACTAGCACAATCAATTTAAAATTCAGATAAAATTTTTGAGTTCACATTTTAAAAATATGTTTAATGTTATATTTTTGAATTTATAATATTAAAATTTGATTATGCCAATTTATAAGTAAAATTATAAATAACATTGTTGTAACATCTCATTTAATAGTTTTCACACTACTAAATAAAATATCATATCATGATAGAATATAACAGATAGCATGAATAAGTCAAGATAACGTATTGGTACAGTCATCCACATAACCGTAAGAAATACCAACTACACGTACATCCTATTCTAAGAAAAAGCTAACAAAAGTTTCATGAGCAAAACGCAAACAAGGACTATTATCGAAGTCCCATTCTACTCTCTACTCCTATCCAAGAGAGGAGTATCTTCACTTGCATCTTTATCTCCTTACACCACAATGATCATTGCAAGAAAAGAACCAAACACAAAACACACAGAGAAAATAAAGGGTAAGCTAATTTGATTAAAAGAAACATGCAGCTCAATTATAAATACCATGCAATTTTTCTCATTTTCACCAGAATCACTTAAACCACCACATCACAACACATATATATATGACTCTAGACTCAATATCCGGATTATGTAAGCGACATTAGACCTCTTGGTGACATGCACCTGTGATGGTTCCTAAACTCTACAGAGTTTGGCCTCAAGGGGCTATCACCTAACCACTCACAGGGTAAGTCCCCTTCTAAGTCTAAGACTTGATCAAGTCCAAAGACTAGGACCTCGTGTTACTCCTCACGACATAATCCATTCTGCTCTATCTAAGCTCGAATGATTATTGGAGTTTTAGGATACCTCGAATAGTGAGTCCTTATGACTTTACATACACTAAAAACATACTCCTTATAGGATTTCCCTTGAAATTCTAGTTCAACCGCACCTTCTCATAATCAAATTCATACATTTCTGCTACACTCATTGCCAAAAGCACCATTCCAAACATATCATTATCAAAGCCACACTTTCACATTTCAGGTATAATTTCATCTAGCATAAACAGAAAATAAGCACTTAGCTACAGTGGTTCTCGCTCAAGCTAGAAGGTCTCGCCCAGGTGAAAGGGTTCTCTCGCTTAGGTGGATCATTCTCACCTGAGCGAGACTCTCTCTCGCTTAGGCGGATCATTCTCACCTGAGCGAGACTCGAAACAGAGAACAACCCAAACTCTGAGCGAATTCTCGCTTAGACTAAGCTGTCTCGCTTAGACTAAGATTACATTAGCTATTAGCTACCAAGATTTTGACTACCAAAAAAACAAATGGCCTATACAGGTCTTGAACCTGTGACCTTCGCGTTATTAGCACGACGCTCTAACCAACTGAGCTAATAGGCCATGCATTTCCCTATTCTAAATATCGGTTAAACTGGTTTATTGAAAAAAATAATTCGGTAAACTTTTTTATTGGAAAAATAATTGGATACTGACTAATTATAAAAGGAAAAAAACAAAAAACAAAAAACTGTATATTAACTAATCTATTACATATTAAGAAAAGAAGATATTATCAAAATTACTATATTACCCATTGTCTTTTATTGACAAGCTATGATGCACCGATACTTCAATTTGGATCACGTATCCGTGTCTGACACGTATCATGTCCGATACTTTAGGATATTTTATCAATACTTCAATTTGGTCACTAACATTATCTATTAGGTTTTGACTACAAAAATAGTTGGTCTCTAATTAGGAAATTTGGATTCACACAATAATAATCATATAATTATTATATTTTTTTAAGAATTGTTGTACATTTTTTAATATTCATATATCATGTATCATATCTTATTATTTTGAAAATAAATGTGTCGACATATCGCATACGTGTCGTATCTGATACACGTATCGCATAGTGATGATGAGTTTCTGGTATTTTCGCTCAGGCGAGAGCTGCTCGCTTAGGCGAAAACACCAGATTCCCAATCTGTTCTTACATGCAGAAGCACAAAATTGTGCACAATTTCAATCACACACTCAATTTCACAATTCAAGCACTTATTCAACACCCAATCATGTAATCTAAAGCACCAGAAATGATTATCATACGAAATTCAAGAAAACAAGATAGCTTCCCTTACCTTTAGACAACACTGGATTGCAGAGAAGAAAACCCCCTAACAGAAAAGGTCTCACAACTGCACAACACCTAATGAACTGGAATACAAAATCACAGAGAAGGGATGGGATCCTTGATTTAACTCATAAAGGGATAACATTCCAGAAATTGGGAATTAATGGGAATTGGAAACGAGAACTAATTTACATGAAGGGGGAGGATGTTCGGCTTGGAGGGAAGATCCTGCCCTGGCTTCAAACCTGCCTGCTACCACAAGACAAGAAATGGGTGGTTTTAGATGATCGGCAGAACTCAAGATTTTGGAGGAGTGGAGGAAGCATAGAGAAAGATGAGGAAAAAGGAAAGTGACTTGGGTGAGACTATTTTCTATACTTTAGAAAATAGTTAAAGAAAAAGGGTCTCACAATTACAAAATTTAATATACATTTGTTCTTCTATGTAATTTATAAAAAGTAAATTATTTTTTTAATGAATTTATTTACCAAAATATAACAATAATTGAGAAAATGTAGGAAATGTCAATTGAGTATTTTATTTATTTTATTAGAATATAAATTATATTTATTTATTTCTCATAAATATATGATCATAGTAGTCATAATATATACTTATAGCCTAATTCTTAAAAATTCTATCACATTAACTTATAATATTTTAAATTTATTTGTTTACATAAATTGATTTTATTTAGTGTAGTTATAATTGTTATAAAATTTAAAAATAATAGTTAAATTTTTTGAAAGCCTTGCATTAAATGGAAATTGGGATGTGAAATCTAGGGTTTTGTAATACAAAATTGGAAATGGTGCAGCAACAACATCAGGAACAAAACAAGAAGCAGGCCAGATGAAATTTTGATCAAGAAGAATGAAAATTGCACTCCAAAAGAAGAATGGATGGAGAATCATTGAAGTACAAAATCCTATTTCTTCTGCACACACTCTCTCTGGTTCTTTGCTCATTCATTCTCTTCTTCCAAACCAAACCTAAACTAAACAAAATCCTATTGCTTCCTTTTCAGTGGCTTCATTCTCCCAATCGAACATCGAAGTTTCCTCTGTAACCTTAGGCTTCCCTCTACCAACTAATCACGTACGTTTTATTCTCTTTTGTTTTTCCATTACCTATTTATTTTCGACAAAGAATATAGGGATTTTTATTTTATTTTATTTTTTTTCCAATGCAGTGAGTTCTGCCATTGTTGCTGCAGTGGTGCTTCGATTTTCCCCATGTTCAGGCGATTTTTCACCTTCGAGTGCTCTCCAGATCATTAGGAATCAGGGTTTTTAGTCTGTATTTTAAGGTAACTCTTATGCCGCCAACAAAGTCGTTTTTTTTTGGGTTCTTTTGCTTCGAACTTGTTTTCTGGGATGGTTCGGCTTATCTATTTTTAGCGAAGACTTGTTCCATTCCCAGAAAACAAGGTAATGTGGTAGGCTTATTTACTTTTTGGAGATTTTGCTAGATTTTCATTTAAATATTTCGAACAGAGATTTTCCTTTTAGCCTAAATTTTTATTTTTGTCTGGTTTCATTTCAATTCAGTCGTACTCGGATGGTTGATACTTCACTGTTCATGGACATGATATAGCAGGAGGCCTGTTCAACCAAATGCATAAGAATAAAACAAACTTGAAAATTGGAGGCAGCTATCTTGTGAACTAGCATTACAAGTGTCCAAACCATTTTAATTTTAAGTATTGTGATACAAATTGATTTTAATATGGGTAGTAAAACTCTGCTCAAGTGGCCAAAGCAAATCACAAATTCCCTAGTTGTGCAGTTAATTAAAGCAGAAAAGGACGTGCACAAAGCTGTTACTATATTTGATTCTGCAACTGCTGAATATATTAATGGGTTTCGTCATGATCATGAAACTTTTGGTCTCATGATCTCCAGGTTAGTTGCAGTGAATCAGTTTAGAACAGCAGAAGGGATGCTGGAGAGAATGAAGCAAGAAGATTGTAAGGTTACAGAGGATATACTTTTAACTATATCCAGGGGTTATGGACGTGTGCACAGGCCACTTGATGCCATCAGGGTTTTCCACAAGATGGAAGGTTTTCAGCTTAGACCCACTCAAAAGGCTTACCTTACAATACTAGATATTCTTGTGGAGGAAAACCATGTAAAGAGGGCTATTGGTTTCTACAGGGAGATGAGAGAAATGGGTTTTCCACCTACTGTTGTTTCCATCAATATTTTGATCAAGGCCCTCTGCAAAAACAAGGAGACTGTTGATTCTGCCTTACGGATATTTCAGGAGATGCCCAACCGTGGGTGCCAACCTGATTCATATACTTATGGTACATTGATTAATGGGATGTGTAGACTTGGAAATATCGATGAGGCAAAGGAACTATTCAAAGAGATGGAGCAGAAAGGTTTCTCTGCTTCTGTTGTTACTTATACTAGTTTGATACATGGCTTGTGTCAATCTAATAATTTAGATGAAGCAATTGGATTGCTTGAAGAAATGAAAAGAAATGATATTGAACCAAATGTTTTTACTTATAGTTCTCTTATAGATGGTTTGTGCAAAGGTGGCCATTCATCACAAGCAATGGAGCTATTAGAAGTGATGACGAGAAAGAACCATTTACCCAACATGGTTACTTATAGTTCTTTAATCAGTGGACTGTGTAAAGAAGGAAAGCTTTGTGAGTCTGTGCAGATTCTTGACAGGATGAGAATTCAAGGTTTGAAACCAAGTGCAGGGTTGTATGGAAAAGTCATAAGTGGCCTATGTGCTGCAGGCAGCTTTCAAGAAGCTGCAAACTTCATTGATGAGATGGTGCTAGGTGGTATTTCACCAAATCGAGCAAGTTGGAGCCTTCATGTTAGGATGCATAACATGGTAGTCCAGGGTCTTTGTAATAATGTTGATCCACTTCGTGCATTTCAGTTGTATCTGAGTATGCGTACTAGAGGCATCTCGGTTGAAGTTGGCACTTTTGATTGTCTAGTCAAATGTTTTTGTAAGAGAGGAGACCTGCACAAAGCTGCTCGAATTATTGATGAGATGGTGTTAGATGGGTGCATTCCAGATGAACAAATATGGAATGTTGTAATTGGTGGACTTTGGGACCGAAAAAAAGTGAGAGAGGCCACTGAGCTGTTGCTGGTTGAGCTGAGGCAGAAGTTTGTTGAAACTGAAAGTTGAAGTCCGTGTTTCTCACATTATCCACATGCATTGCATTCTTACTGAAAACCTTTCGTATCCGGTGGTCTTTTTCTATTCTAGAAGGTTGTTATTAGTTGCCGGTTAGGCATGTCAATCTTGCTTGTTTTTTATTTAGTCTCGATTAATTATGTGCTCTGTCCCTTAATGGCTTGCTTGTTATTTGCTAGTATAGTTTAGCTGTCTTTAAATGCAATGATTCATCACGTCATCCACCATCAAAACATAGAAAAAGAAGAGATTCTTCGGTATTGTTGAAGAAAAAAGCTTTCTCGGCTCGGCAATTCCTGTAGCTTTTCAGTGAATTCTAGGATTCTAAATTACCCATTTCTTTTGATCTGCTTCAAAGAACTTCAACCATTTATCAGTGGAAGCAACAATTAGATGCTTTTATGAAAATTTTGACATTATTATCATCTGAACCTGGATCTTAGATGGACAACCAAATATCCTCTAGTAAGTGTATACTATAACAGACAGGAATTCAGTTCTAGTAATCCTTTGTATTTTTGGAGCTTCATAGTTCATGCCTAAATTGTTGCATCGTGAAATTTGAAGACTTTTCTTGAAAAAATAGTTTTATCTTCAATTTTGACTTTGCAGATCCAAACTAACATTTTTCCTTTTCTTTGTGACTGAAGATGTGCTGCCTTTTCAATTCATGATCTCACTTCATCTCAAAGGGTTGACATTTTCCAATGATCAGTGTCTCTGTGATCTGATGGTTTGAGCTTCAAATTGAGGAAGTAAACATGTGGTGTAAGATTTAAAACTAAGCTTTCCTTGGGGGGCGACTTAACATTTCACACAACCCTGCTCTGTCTGGGCAAGGTAAATTCAGGTAATTGCAAAATTGATTTGTTTTGGTCGAACCCATTGCTCGTTGATGTTGTCAGTTCCTAGAAAACTTGCTTCTCAGTCAGTTTAACAAAATTTTAAAAGTATTCTTTAGTGCTCTTATAGTGTAATCATTAAGATTTTAGTTGACATTCTTTATTTGCAGATCGCAATTATATAACCTCAGGCATTAATATATTGGAATTTCATTTAATGTTGGATTCAAAATCGCACATATGTTAATTAAAGGGGAGATGTTCATTACTAGATAGCCACTTAACGAGGATGAGTTATCATTATCACTGGCTTGGTGAATGATGGCTCTTGAATATTTATGAATTCGAGCTGAATACTATCAAGTTTTTCTAGTTGTATACTTCTATGTCTGAATTAATCAGTAAGCCCAAATCAAATATAAGACAATTTGTTTTAGGTAAGATTCAAGTAGTTGAGAAGTTGCTCAAGCAATATATTCTCCGTTAAAAACGAGGACTTGGTGTAAGCTATTGTTTACCTGATCAACAGAGTACTTATAAGGTTTAACAAATGGATTAATCAAGAACTTCTAATGCTTGGTTTAAGTCAGCTTTAAATATATTGAACTTTTTTTGTTTAATAATATATGATTTAAATAATGAATTTCGATAGATATATATGGATATGTGTGTTTGTGTGAATAAGTTGTTCTAGAAACAAGACATAATCAATCCAATAAAATTATTGAAATAGGTAAAAAAAAATTGAATATAAACAGAAGACTATTAATTTGGTAGAATGGGGAAGTCAGTTCCATGTCTCTGTTTAGGAAATGCAACAAAGAACACGATGCCCAAAACGTCAATTCCCCTGGCAATGCTGTGAGGATTTCCTGTATCTCAGCTGGGATGTGGAAAGAGACTATTCATCACATTCTGATCAAACACAATTACTGCAACCACCAAAACTGTCATCACTGCATGCATGAAATGTATGAACTTTATTCGATATTTTTCTGCGAGATGGGGTGGAGTGGAAGGGTGGTTGATCCATCAATGACAGATATTCCCCTTGCTGTCTCTGAAGTCATCAGTTAAAACATAAGCATGAGTCACCAAATAGAGATACAAGTGCAGCAATCAAGGCCTTGCTGACAGAGTCACAGTAGCCACTATTTCTGAAGATTGGAGAGAGAAGTTGGAAGGCAAGGACTGTGTCAGCTGGTAAAAGATTGGCCAAATGGGCAGGCTCTAAAATGTTTGGCTACTGACTTTCTTATTTTTATGGATGATAGTGCAGCAGTCATGACATTGCTGGCAGTGTCACAGTCGCCAATATTTGTAGAAAGTGGATTGCTACCATCTGTTCTCATGTTCTATAGCTTCTCTACTTTGATATACTTTTGATATCATATATATATATATATTCTTGGACATGTTTTCACACAGTTCTCTACCAGTGTTTGGAGAAACTCAATTTCTTCTAAAAGGAAAAAAAAAAAGGTTAAGAAGGATCGGGTACCTAGTGCGGCATGCATTGGTGTGGTCTATTTGGTCACTTTGCTCGACTTTGTTAATTTTCAGCAAGCTTGATCTTTATTTGGTGGATTTGTTAGGGTTCATCTTGGTCTTGGTTAAAATTGTTGGTTGGCAGAAAACTAATTTCTTTTTCAGATTGGTACATCAATCCTATATCTTGGTGCCTTGGTGTTACCAGTTATGGAAGGTGGAGGATAACAGTGGGGCCTGTGGCATTACTAGTATGATTGCATGATGTTGATTGTTTGGATTATTCTGTCTTGTGTGTAAGGATATTTAAGTGGAAGGGCCTCAAGATTTTCTGTGCTAAAGCAGCACAGATTTCCATGTTATGAACATAATTATTATTTGATACTGCATTAGCAAGTATAAAATCATGCACCCTCATCTTTTAGACACTGCACACAACACATCAACATGCTTTAATTAGTAACATCAACATCGTTGCCAACTAGCCAATTACCAACCACTTAAGAAAAAGCCAGCTGGGTTATTTTCATTGCATTTCAATCTCTTCATAGAAGTATGTTAATGTGATATAAAATTTATGATCTGAATCTTAAATAAGACTTTGTATTGCCCTTGTATTGAAATAATTAAAAGCGATGTAAACTAATTAAAAAACAGAGAATCCCAAATATTAAAATGTTTTTTTCTTTTTTGATATTTTTAGGGTTTTAATCAATTTTTTATTTTTTATATTTAGTTTGGTTTCAAAAACATCTAGTATTCACCCATTTAAGAGACAAGTGATATATGATGATAAACTTCTGTTATTTGTGTTAATAGTATTATGTAGTAAATGTTAAACGCAATAAGTCAAACAGTTTCACATTTCTTTAACATTTTTATCTCTAACCCTAGCTATGTTGAGTTTCTTTAGACCTTCTTAGAAGGCTAAAATATAATAATAATGATAATAATTAATTAATTAATTGTACGAGTGATATTGATTGTGAATACACCCTTCCTTATGGTAAAGAATGTGACATTTTATAAGATTGTATTTCTTATAAAGCTCTTTATATTATTACCGACAAAAACACATGCATTGTCGTGTTTATATATTCGTATTTTTTAATTTTTATTGAAATTTGAGTTAAAATCAATAAATAATATATAATTAATTTTTAAAATAGTTATTAAATATAAAATTAAAAAAATAAAATATGTGTACAATTTTTTTTAAAATAATTGTTAAAAGATAAAAGAAGGTGTTAGAATAACGGTTTAAAGATAAATTATTTATAAAATAATTAATTTTTAAAATAATAATTAAGGATAAAATTAGAAAAATGAAATGTGGATAAAAAAATGATATATTTTTTATATATTGTTATAAATATGGTAAAGAAGGCTGATTGAAAGAAATTGTTGAGATATTTTTATTACAATAAGTGAAAATACCGTTACGTATATGATTGTTTACTTTTTTTTATAATAATAAAATTATTAATATAATTATAAAATTAAATTTAAATAATTTTTACAATTCTATTATAGGTAATGCTTATTTTTTAGATAATTTTTATTATAATAATTATTTGTTTAAAAATAATTTAATTTAAAATAAATAATCAAATTAAAAAATGATTAAATTTAAAAATATAAAAGATAAAATTAATAACAATTACTATAATTAAAAAAAAAAACTTCAAAAATAGAATTGGATTAGAAATGTAGATTCTCTCTATATAATATTAATATAATAGTATACATAATAAGCACGCCACACCTATGATCGCATGCAGAGAAAGTGGCATTGATATTAAAAGAAGAAAAGAAAATGTGAACCTTCTCTTTTTGTTATGGTAACATTCAAACAAACCAAACCAATCAATCTCTTCATGTGCCATATTTGCACTACAAATCTAGGATAGCATGTACACATATGTCGCCTCATCATCATAAAAGTGCAAATAGATTATTTAATAAATGGTCCAGTTTTTCTATTGGGTTTTGTTGATATTGTCTTTTTATGTTATGTTTGGATGTGGTGTGTGGATTTCTGAAAGTGAATTTGTGTTGATTTGCAAGTAAAGATAAGATTGTTTGGATTAAAGGAAATATGATATGATTTGAGTGGATATGAGTGAAAATTGAAAAGTTTATGAAAGTCTGTGTATGACGTGATTGATAAAATTTAATAACTTAAAATAATAATTATTATCAATTATAACTTAAAATAATTTATAATATAAACAGTTTAATTTTAACTCCATATTTATTTATTTAAATATATTTTATTTTATAAAATTAGTTTATTTATGAAGAATGCATCACGCACCGGTGAACCACACAAGTAATATGCAGGAACCACTTATGCAGGGTATGCAGTTTGGAATCTTTACTACAGGAAAAAAGAAACTAATAAATATAATAATAAATATAAGTAAAGTAAATTGTTAAAAGAGAGGGTAATAAAATAATTTTAATACGATGATTTGGTTTTTCCTACACTTCTCTTCATTTTAGAGAGTGTCAAATTCTGCAATCACTTACAAATCTACACTCTCAAATCAGCGGAAACAAATAAATCCAAATACGTTTTCAAATCACTTTCCATTTGCATGAATAGTACTCATGTACATCCAAACACAGCATTATTGAACATTAAAATATACCACTTTGATATTTTAAGGATATTTTTAATATATTTTAAAACTTTAAAATAAATGATCATAATTAATAAATTTTGAAAACACACAGAAAAAATAAAGAATCGAAATTCATAAAGAAAACAGGAACATATCATATAAAGATAATGAGTTTTTGCATCATCTTTGATTCAAATTCCATTCATCTTTTTATGCATGAACGATTCCTTCAATCAGAAGCAAAAGCATCAGAAAAGCAAATGACATCCACTGTTTAACTGCACGTGTGAAGACAAAAGATTTTCATATGCCAAATCAATTTTTTTATTATAATCTCAACACTTTTTGTCTGCAAAACTGTTAACTTTGCCTAGACAATGCAAGCAAAGCATGTAACGTGGCAACTCATACTACACTTTTTTTTAATCTGGTTATAATTGCACGTACATGATCCTAAACAAAAGTTATTAATATATCTTTATAAAGGCATGCATGCTTTGTTTTACAACATATTTGCACATATACATAATACATCTACGATAATGTGTGAAAGTATAAAAAGAAGAACAGATGAATTGTTTGTAGAGATACCTAGTTGTTGTTGTTTGCACTTTAAATAGAGTTAGATTCAAAATATAAAAAAAAAATCAGATTTTTATTTTTTTAATGTTTACATATAACCAAAACAAGTTCTGTTCGCATAAAGCAAAATCAGAATTTCAAAGACTAAGAAAGCAAAATCAATATATATATATATATATATATATATATATATATATATATATATATATATATATATATATATATATATATGCGCATGTGTATATGTTTTCAATTATAGTATTCTCATGTTTCTAAATGTTAAAATCGATTCAGACGAATGTAGTATGGTTCTTGAATCGAAAGTCTTTGTGGCAAGGGTTTCATGTAAGCATGTCCCGTTAAGAAGAACGATGGTACATAAAAGGTAGAAAAAAATACTCGTGGTTAGAAATGCTTCTGCTGGAGGGGATGTACCAATGTGGTTGAAGAGACTCATCCTTGAGGAATGCAAGTGTGAGTCTAAGTCTCACATTGGCTAGAAATGAGAAAGTAGAGAACTATATAAAGATAAAAACCCATAAATCCACCGCTTTTAAGATTTTGGATTGAGAGTGGTGTTAATGCCTTACTTAGTTGGGCTCAAGTCTCATTGGTGTTGTATCTTTCAGTAAACATCTTCCCTCCTTAGACCTAACAAGTGGTATCAGAATCAAGATCGTGAGTTCTTTTGACCTAGTGGTAAGCACTCGATCCAAACAAAATATATATATATATATATATATATATATATATATATATATATTCTCATGTTTCTAAATGTCAATATTCTCACATCTCCAACCTTGTAGTTTGAACTAGGTTTATTCTCACGATTTCCCTTAATTAATATTCTTTCATAATCGTTTAAGTTTCACCCATCTGTTACAAACTCATAAAATTAATTCACAGACAATTAGGAGGAAGAGACATAAAAGTTTAGGATACACTTATCATTAATCAACTAATAATTTTATTAAGTAATATATGTGCTACTCGAATATCTTTATAAAACACTGTTACAGTTTCATGGTAGTAACATTGAGCCTTTGATCGATTAGATGTGAGCCTTCATCACTTGAACATCAAAATTCTTCAATATATCTATCTTTTTTTTTATTTTTGATTATTCTTTTATATTCTCTTATTTTTAGCCAATTCTTTCTTCATCAAATTCAAAGCAAATCTTTTGTTTTTCATATGAATTTTGAATATTTTTAGGTTGTTATTATTTTTTATTACACAAAGTTTTGTTTTCAATTGAGACCTTACAACCTTTCTCTGACATTTGAGCAACGTTTAACAAATTTTGTATAATCTTAAGAACATATAAGATATAAAAAGTTAATTTTCATAATCAGTTTTAATCCCACAAAACTGACTTGTAAGGTGAGGTTTACACCCACATATATACTCTAAATTGACCTTATCTCTAGTCGATGCGGAACTTACAACCATCCATCCTACAATCTCGACATCTTAAGGATCTTGTATTTGTATATCTTTTCCACACGTCCCAATTGACTACATTTGTGACATTTTGCATTTGGTCTACACGAACACTTGTTGTCTTGATGATTGTTTTTCTTGAAATAGGGACAAGATGGAAAAATTCATTTGTTGTTGTATTTATTCCTTTTGTTGTTCTTGAATTCCAATACCTTTGCTAATATAAAAGTACCTTTTCCAGTATAAAAGTAAAGTATCTTCAACCACATAATCTTCTCTCATTAGTTAGCATACATATCCATGTATATAGTTGACATTAACTCAAATATTTATTTAATATAAAATTAATGAAAATAATGTATTTTTTTTTCAAATTAATCTTTTGAATTGTGTTATTAGAGTTGGTTAACCCAAAGTTTAGAACACCGTAACCAACACTAATATTTGGGAGCTTATTTTATGTTTTTTTTATAGTAAAATAATTGAAAACACAAGTAGGAATGTGATGAGTTTATGTTTCATATGGGTTATGCTCATTGAGAGAGTGTGATTATATATATATATATATATATATATATATA
>Ga0209589_1009218_pt1 | contig 15009 bp, 14 predicted proteins | sample CowpeawhiteBW_FD_187525 | JGI IMG/M metagenome (GOLD analysis project Ga0209589, IMG submission 187525) | Root nodule microbial communities of legume samples collected from California USA - Cow pea white BW (SPAdes) (version 2) | ecosystem: Host-associated > Plants > Roots > Nodule | place: USA... | reverse complement strand
TATATATATATATATATATATATAACCATATATAAAGGGGATTTCCCTTTTTTATCCACATTTCAAAATACCAATTTTACCCTTTAAATATAATAATTATTAAATTTTTAAAAATTGACCGTTACTTTTACAAGTTTTTTATAAATCGGATGTCTTTGTTTTTTCTCTTTTTCTTTATTTATCAATGGTTATTCTTTTGTCTGTTCTTATATATTTCACTTTATTTTTAATAAATATAATTTTAATTTATATATTAACTTAATAACATTACAATATTATCATCTATTAATATAATATCACGCATATTTAAAAAATAGATATAAAGGCGCGATAGCGCCTGTGTTTACGCTAGTATATATATATATATATATATATATATATATATATATATATATATATATATATATATATATATATATATATATACTAAGTAATCAATTTTAATGACCGAAAGTTGTTAGTCATTATAATAACTAATTTAGATACCAATTTATAAAATAAAAAATTATTGATTATTAAAATAGTTACTATTATGAATAAAAAATTATTATTGTCATTAAATTGGATTTTAAAAATAGCTATCAAGATTTTGGCTACCAAGGAAAATTGGTCACTAAAACTTAACTACTTAGGTACCAAAATAACTTAGTTACTAAATTGGTCTCTAATTAATTAGTGACCAATTATAATTTTTCGTTTATAATAGTGACTATTTTAGCAACCAATAATTTTTAATTTTATAAATTGGTCACTATAGTGACTAATAACTTTCAGTCACTAAAATTAGTTACTAACAAGACATCTTCTTTTATATATATATATATATATATATATATATATATATATAAATAATAGAATTTCTATTAAAAGAAGTTAGTTATATATCATGAAATTTTATATTTTAATTGAACATATGCTATTACATTTTTGTTTTAATTTAGGAAAACATGAGAGTTACTTTGCATTGTTATTAAAGAGATGTCATCATATAGAAAGTAAAAATTGGTTTAATTAAATTTTAAGTTCTTCATAAAGACTATATTAAAGTTTTTAAACAGAATGTCCTTGTATTTAGAGATATAAAAAATATGTGTACTTGTAGATATTCGCAGATAAGATCTGTAATAGGTAAGAAATGAATATTGAAAATAGATATCGCGAGTAATGGATACAAGTATTTTTTATACCCACATGTTAATGGAGCGGGTACGGATATCATAGTATTCATACTTGTGGATATCTGTACTCGCTATACTCTGATACATTAATATATTGATTTTGAATGAGTTATTTTTTATCCATTAATTTTAAAAAATCTTAATTTATATTCAACACTATTTAAATAAATTATTTTTGTTTTGTTTAAAATTTACAAGTAAGAAAAACACCATCCAAACACCTGAAAAAACCAGGGTTCCCCAGTGGAAATTGAGCTGAATCGCGCTCTCATTAGTGAAAAGGGGTCTTTGTGCTTCTTTGGTTCTTTGGTCTGAATAGCGTTGGGAACAGTGTCCAGACGGCTATATTTTGTATATTACGCGCCCTCGCTTTGGTCAGGGTGATATGATCATCATCATTTTAGTATGAATGGAAGTGGATTTTATAAAATTTAATTATGTCCATAACAACAACATTGCGTCATTACTTCTTTCTAAGTTAAAATTTTCATAGTGTCGAAACTTTCATTATTAACTTAAATACCTCGATAATAACTATAAAAAATCTAACTACAAATTAGCAATTAATAGTTTCAATATAATTATTTAATTAAATGTTCATCTCATTAATTTTGATTAATTTTGGATGATTCACTAATTAAAGTTACAAGTACGATTAGTAATCTCGTCGATATTTTCCTTGAAAAACTAAGCATCATAGCAATTATACTTTCAACATCTATGAATTCTAGTACAGTGAGTGATTTCTAGATAGTTAATTTTGATATTATCTTGTGAAAAATAACTTAGCTAATTTCTTATATTTTTATAAATTCTCCAAACTTAAATCAAGTAACCCTTGAAGCAATTATATCGGTGAATTTTGGTTGTGATTTGGAGAATATTTTTTCAGGAATGAGATTGATATATTAAAGGAGGCAAAAATTTAATTATTTATTATTTTTGTTGAATCAGTTGTATATATTTTTGAAATTTTGGTTGATGATTTAATATTCAAAAGTATTTTATAAAATTTTACATCATATATACACCCATTTTTTAACTATAATTTTTTCTCACCAATTTGACACCAAAAATATTTTTACATCTATTTGACACCTAAATTTTTTTGCACCCAGTTTACAACTATAATTTTTGTACACCCATTTAACACCTAAATTTTTTTATACTCATTTGACAACTAAAATATTTTTACACACATTTAACACCTAAAATATTTTTACAACCATTAGACAACAATAATTTTTTGACACTCATTTGACACTTAAAGTATTTATACACACATTTGACACTTAAAATATTTTTACAGCCATTTGACACCTAAATTATTTTACACCCATTTGACACCTAAAATATTTTATATCCGTTTGACAACTAAAATATTTTCACACATTTGACACCTAAAAGATTTTCAGACACTTTTGACACCTAAAATATTTTTACACCCATTTGAGAACTATAATTTCTTAGCACCCATTTGACACCTAATATATTTTTACACACATTTGACAACTATAATTTTTGTACACCTATTTGACACCTAATATATTTTCACACACATTTGAAACTTAAATCATTTTTACACCCATTTGACACTTAAAGTTTTTTTACACCCATTTGACAACTATAATTTTTGTACACCTATTTGACACCTAAAGTATTTTTACACACATTTGAAACTTAAATTATTTTTACACCTATTTGACATCTAAAATGTTTTGACAGTTATTTGACACCTAAAATGTTTTTATATCCATTTGACAACTAAAATATTTTCACACATTTGACACCTAAAATATTTTTACGCACATTTGACACTTAAAATATTTTTTCACCTATTTCAGACCGAAAATAATTTTACACACATTTGACACCTAAAATTTTTTTACACCTATTTGACACCTAAAATATTTTTACACAAATTTGACATTTAAAATATTTTACACCCATTTGATACTTAAAATATTTTGACAGCTATTTGACACCTAAAATATTTTTACATCCATTTGACAAGTAAAATATTTTCACACACATTTGACACCTAAAATAATTTTATACCCATTTAACAACTATAATTTTTTAACATTCATTTGACACCTAAAATATTTTTACATACATTTGACACTTCAAATATTTTTACACCCATTTTACATCTTAATTATTTTTACACTAATTTGACACCTTAAAGTTTTTTACACCCACTTGACAACTAACATGTTTTCACACCCATTTGACACCTAAAATATTTTTACACCCATTTTACAACTATAATTTTTTAGCACCCATTTGACACCTAAAATTTTTTTACACCCATTTGACACTCAAAATATTTGTACACATATTTGATGCCTAAAATATTTTTACACCCATATGACACATAAAATTTGCTTACACCCATTTCTTAGCTATAATTTTTCTCACCAATTTGACACTTAAAATATTTTTACACCAATTTGACACCCAAATTTTATTTACAACCATTTGACAACTGTAATTTTTGTACACTCATTTGACAATTAAAATATTTCTACACACATTTGACACTTAAAATTTTTTACATTTATTTGTCACTTAAAATATTTTTACACCCATTTGAGACCTAAAATATTTTTACAACCATTTGACAACAATGATTTTTTAGCTCCCATTTGACACCTAAAATATTTTTACATACATTTGACACTTAAAATAACTCTCTACCCATTTGACACTCAAATTATTTTTACACCCATTTGACACCTAAAATATTTTTACAGCCATTTGACATCTAAAATGTTCTTAGACCCATTTGACAACTAAAATATTTTCACACGCATTTGACACCTAAAATATTTAAACACCCATTTGAGAACTATAATTTTTTAACACCCATTTGACACCTAATATATTTTTGCACACATTTGACACTTAAAATTTGTTTACACCCATTTGACACCTAAAATATTTTTACACCCATTTGACACCTAAAATTTGTTTACATCAATTTCTCGGCTATAATTTTTTCTCACCAATATGACACCTAAAATATTTTTACACCAATTTAACACCTAATTTTTTTTATAGCCATTTGACTATTATAATTTTGGTACATCTTTGACAGCTAAAATATTTTTACATATATTTGTCACTTAAAATTCTTTTTCACCAATTTGACATCTAAAATAATTTTACATTCATTTGACAACAATGATTTTTTTGCTCTCATTTCACAACTAAAATATTTTGCCACCCATTTGACAGCTAAAATATTTTTACCATCATTTGACACCTAAAATGGTTTTACACCCTAACCCTAACCCTAACCATAAAACCCTAACACTAACCCTAAAAACCCTAACCCTAACATTAACCCTAACCCTAACCATAACCCTAAAACCCTAACCTTAAACCATAAACCCTAAACCCTAACCCTAACCCTAAAAACCCTAACACTAACCCTAACCCTAGACCCTAAAAACCCTAACCCTAACCCTAACCTTAAAAACACTAACCATAACCCTAACCCTACAACCCTAACCATAACCCTAAATCCCATAACCGTAACCCTAAAACCCTAACCCTAACCCTACACTAACACTACTCCTAACCCTAACCATAACCATAACCCTAAAACACTAACCCTAACCCTAACCCTAAAAACCCTAACTCTAACACTAACCCCAACCATAAAAACCCTAACCCTAACCCTAACTTACTTTGCATTGTATTTTTATTTTAATTTATGATTAATTTGTTTTATTATATATTAAATATTTTTTTTTTGTAAATACTCGTGGGTACCCGTGGATAGTAAAAAAAAATACGGGTACCCGCATAACGGATACTCACACAAATATGGGTGCGGGTACAAAACGAATATTTATCTCACAAATAGAGTATATATGGTGAGCTATTATCGTATCCTACCCGCCACGTTGACATTCTTGCTCGTGTTACATGAGTAATAATAGGCTTAGGTAAATCTATTTTCTTAAATTCAGTTTTAAGTTTTCAATTTAATTTGTGATTGGATTTTTTTTTATCTGAAGTGTACATGATATTGAGTTCAATCCACAACCCAAAACTTTATGAAATGAATCTATAAGACTTCTATCTTATATGATGTATAATTTTATTATCTTTATTTGATGTGTACTCAGACTTACAAATAATTTGCAATTCTGATACAATTCAATGAAATTGGGAAGTGTAGTAGAAACTCTTTCCAATGTCTGCAGAATGTGAAGAGAGTTGCAATAAAGGTTGCACCAAGGCCACTGAAGCCAAAGAGAAAAGCACACAAGAAAAGGACCTGTGTTTTCCTCTCATATTTCATTTCATATTCATTATGATTCACTCCAAATCATTTACAGAACCAAATTGAAGTTCGATGATTGTAGTGCTTTTTGTGTTTGTGATCTGCATAAAGAGAATTTAATGCTTTCAATCTTCATTGAAAGCAATCTGCCACACCTCTTTTAGCATTCACCTTTCTTGATTGTAGCAATATACTCTTTTCTTGTAACCAATTAATATGCATTCTTCAAATAAGGAACATACAGCACATAAATGTTTTCTACAAGACCATTCTTGATCTTTAGCTTAACATGAGCCACTTTTTTCTCATCACTCTCGCCATAGAAGAATCACTAAAACATAAAAGTGAATTTTCTTATTACTTTCTTTCACTGATTAATATCTATAAGTCTTACATAGAATAATAAGAAAAAGAAATTAATAAAAAAATACTATAAGAATAAAAAGTTGTTTTCGAAGTTATCAAAGATTTATAATTTTGTTCATAAAAAATTATACGAAGGTTTGAGTATTTGTGAATGTTTGGTGCGTGATTCCACACATCAAAGAATTTGGTGCTTTGATCAAAATCTATATATCAATGTTATTTGTTATTTGGTCTTATGCATTTGATACACAACCATCAGAAAAAAAGGTTTTACTCCCATTTCACAACTAAAATATTTTTGCACCCATTTGACAGCTAAAATATTTTTACCATCATTTGATACCTAAAATGTTTTTACACCCTAACCATAACCCTAACCCTAACACTAACACTAACCATAACCTTAACCCTAAAAACCCTAACCATGACCCTAACCCTAACCCTAACCCTAAAACACTTACCCTAACCCTAACTATAAAACGCTAACCCCAACCCTAAAACTCTAACCCTAACCCTAAACCCCTAACCCTACCCTAACACTAACCATAACCCTAAACCTAAAAACCTTAACCATAACCCTAAAAATCATAACCCTAACCTTAACCCTAAAAACCGTAACCCTAACCACAAAAACCCAAACCAAAACCCTAAAAACTCTAACCCTAAACACTGACCCTAAAAACCATAACCCTAACCCTAACCCTAAAACCCTAACCCTAACCCTAAACCCTAACCATAACCTTATTCTTAACACTAACCCTAATCCTAACCCTAACCCTAACCCTAACCCTAAACCATTAACCCTAACCCTAACCCTAAACACTAAACCCTAACCATAACCCTAAACCCTAAAAACCCTAACCCTAACCCCAAACCCTAAACCATAAACCATAAACCCTAACCCTAAAACCCTAACCATAACACTAACCCTAAAAACCCTAACCTTAACATGAACCTTAACACTAACCCTAACCCTAACCCTAAAACATTAACCATAACCCTAACCCTAACCCTAAACCCTAAACCCTAAAAACCCTAACCCTAACCCTAAACATAACCCTAAAAACCCTAAACCATAACCCTAAACATTGACCCTAACCCTAAAAACCCTAACCTTAACCTTAACAACCCTAAACCATAACCCTAAACATTGACCCTAACCCTAAAAACCCTAACCTTAACCCTAACCCGAAGCCTAACCCCAAACATTGACCCTAACCCTAATCCTAACCCTAAAACCCTAACCTTAACCCTAACCCTAACCCTAACCCGAACCCTAACCCTAACTCTAACCCTAACGCTAACCCGAACCCTAACCCTAACCCTAACCCTAAAAACCATAACCCTAACCCTAACCCTAACCATAAAACCCTAACACTAACCCTAACCCTAAACCCTAAACCCTAACCCTAAACCCTAACCATAACCCTAGACCCTAAAACACTAACCCTAACCCCAATCCCTAAACCCTAAACCCTAAACCCTAACCCTAAAACCCTAACCCTAACCATAACCTTATTCTTAACACTAACACTAACCATAACCCTAACCCTAACCCTCACCATAAACCCTAAACCCTAAATGCTAAACCCTAAACCCTAACCATAACCCTAAACCCTAAAAACCCTAAACACTAACCATAACCCTAACCCTAAAACACTAACCCTAACCCTAACCCTAACCATAAACCCTAAACCATAAACCCTAAACCCTAAACCATAAACCATAAACCATAAAAACCCTAACCCTAACCCTAACCCTAACCCTAACCATAAACCCTAAACCATAAACCCTAAACCCTAAACCCTAAACCCTGAACCATTAACCCTAACCCTAACCATAAAACCCTAACACTAACCCTAACCCTAACCCTAAACCATAAACCATAACCCTAAACCCTAACCATAACCCTAAACCCTAAAAACCCAAACCCTGACCCCAAACCCTAAACCATAAACCATAAACCCTAACCCTATAAACCCTAACCCTAAAACCCTAACCATAACACTAACCCTAAAACACTAACCCTAAACCCTAAATCCTAAACCCTAAAAACCCTAAACCCTAAACACAACACTAACCATAACCCTAACCCTAAAAACCCTAATCCTAACACTAACCCTAAAAATCCTAACCCTAACCCTAACCCTAAAAACTGTAACCCTAAACCCTAAACCCTAACCCTAAAAACCATAACCATAACCCTAACCCTAAAACCCTAACCCTAACCCCAACCCTAAAAACCCTAACCATAACCTTAACCTTAACACTAACTCTAACCCTAACCCTAACCCTAACCCTAAACCTAACCCTAAACCATTAACCCTAACCCTAACCATAAAACCCTAACCCTAACCATAACCCTAAACCATAAACCCTAACCTTGAACTCTAACCATAACTCTAAACCCTAAAAACCCTAACGCTAAACCCAAACCCTAAACCATAAACCCTAAACCATAACCCTAAAAACCATAACCCTAACCCTGACCCTAAAACCCTAACCATAACACTAACCCTAAAAACCCTAACCTTAACCTTAACCTTAACTCTAACCCTAACCCTAACCCTAACCCTAAACCTAACCCTAAACCATTAACCCTAACCCTAACCATAAAATCCTAACCCTAACCATAACCCTAAACCATAAACCCTAACCTTGAACCCTAAACCATAACTCTAAACCCTAAAAACCCTAACCCTAAACCCTAAACCCTAAACCATAAACCCTAAACCCTAACCCTAAAAACCATAACCCTAACCCTGACCCTAAAACCCTAACCATAACACTAACCCTAAAAACCATAACCCTAACCCTGACCCTAAAACCCTAACCATAACACTAACCCTAAAAACCCTAACCTTAACCTTAACCTTAACACTAACCATAACCCTAACCCTAAAACCCTAACCCTAACCCTAAACCATAAACCCTAACCCTAAACATAACCCTAAAAACACTAACCATAACCCTAAACATTGACCCTAACCCTAAAAACCCTAACCTTAACCCTAACCCTAAGCCTAACCCTTAACATTGACCTTAACCCTAAAAACCATAACCATAACCCTAATCCTAACCCTAACCCTAACCCTACCCCTAAAACCCTAACACTAACCTGAACCCTAACCCTAATCCTAACCCTAACTACAACCCTAACGCCAACCCGAACCCTAAACCCTAAACCCTAAACACTAAACCCTAAACCTAAACCCTAAACCCTAAACACTAAACCCTAACCCTAAACCCTAAACCCTAAACCCTAAACCTAACCCCAATCCCTAAACCCTAAACCCTAACCCTAAAACCCTAACCCTAACCATAACCTTATTCTTAACACTAACCCTAACCCTAACCCTAACCCTAAACCATTAACCCTAACCCTAACCCTAACCCTCACCCTAAACCCTAAATGCTAAACCCTAAACCCTAAAAACCCTAAACACTAACCATAACCCTAACCCTAAAACACTAACACTAACCCTAACCCTAACCATAAACCCTAAACCCTAAACCATAAACCATAAACCCTAAACCATAAACCATAAACCATAAAAACCTTAACCCTAACCTTAACCCTAACCCTAACCCTAAACCCTAAACCCTAAACCATAACGCTAACCCTAACCCTAAACCATTAACCCTAACCCTAACCATAAAACCATAACCCTAAACCCTAAACCATAACCCTAAACCCTAACCATAACCCTAAACCCTAAAAACCCTAACCATAACCCCAAACCCTAAACCATAACCCTATAAACCATAACCCTAACCCTGACCCTAAAACCCTAACCATAACACTAACCCTAAAAACCCTAACCTTAACCTTAACCTTAACACTAACCATAACCCTAACCCTAAAACCCTAACCCTAACCCTAAACCCTAAACCCTAAACCATAAACCCTAAAAACACTAACCCTAACCCTAACCCTAAACATAACCCTAAAAACCCTAACCATAACCCTAAACATTGACCCTAACCCTAAAAACCCTAACCTTAACCCTAACCCTAAGCCTAACCCTTAACATTGACTTTAACCCTAAAAACCCTAACCATAACCCTAACCCTAACCCTACCCCTACAACCCTAACACTAACCTGAACCCTAACCCTAATCCTAACCCTAACTCCAACCCTAACGCCAACCTGAACCCTAACCCTAACCCTAACCTTAACTCTAACCCTAACGCTAACCCTAAAAACCCTAACCCTAACCCTAACTTACTTTGCATTATATTTTTATTTTAATTAATGATTAAATTTTTTTATTATATATTAAATATTTTTTATAAATTCCCCGTGGGTACTCGTGGATATTAAAAAAAAATACGGATACCCGCTTAACGGATACTCATACAAATATGGGTGCGGGTACAAAACAATTATTTATCCCGCGGATAGAGTATATATGGTGAGCTATTACCGTATCCTACCCGCCACGTTAACATCCCTGCTCGTGTTACATGAGTAACAATAGGTTTAGGTAAATCTATTTTCTTAAATTCAGTTTTAAGTTTTCAATTTAATTTGTGATTGGATTTTTTTTATCTGAATTGTACATGATATTGGGTTCAATCCACAACCCAAAACTTTATGAAATGAATTTATAAGACTTCTATCTTATATGATGTATAATTTTATTATCTTTATTTGATGTGTACTCAAACTTATAAATAATTTGCAATTCTGATACAATTCAATGAAATTGGAAAGTGCGGTAGAAACTCTTTCCAATGTCTGCAAAATGTGAAGAGAGTTGCAATAAAGGTTGCACCGAGGCCACTGAAGCCAAAGAGAAAAGCACACAAGAAAAGGACTTGTGTTTTCCTCTCATGTTTCATTTCATATTCATTATGATTCACTCCAAATCATTTGCAGAACCAAATTGAAGTTCGATGATTGTAGTGCTTTTTGTGTTTGTGATATGCATAAAGAGAATTTAATGCTTTCAATCTTCATTGAAAGCAATCTGCTACAACTCATTTGTATAATTGCAACCACACCTCTTTTAGCATTCACCTTTCTTGATTATAGCAATATACTCTTTTCTTGTAACCAATTAATATGCATTCTTCAAATAAGGAACATACAACACATAAATGTTTTCTACAAGACCATTCTTGATCTTTAGCTTAACATGTGCCATTTTTTTCTCATCACTTTCGCCATAGAAGAATCACTAAAACATAAAAGTGAATTTTCTTATTACTTTCTTTCACTGATTAATATCTATAAGTCTAACATAGAATAATATGAAAAAGAAATTAATAAAAAAATACTATAAGAATAAAAAGTTGTTTCCGAAGTTATCAAAGATTTATAATTTTGTTCATAAAAAATTATACGAAGGTTTGAATATTTGTGAATGTTTGGGGCGTGATTCCCAACATCAAAGAATTTGGTGCTTTGATCAATATCTATATATCAATGTTATTAGTTATTTGGTCTTATGCCTTTGGTACACAACCATCAGAAAAAAGGTTTTGCTTCCTTTTTGTCTCAAAGGAAATTTGAACTTTCCTACTTTTGTTTATCATTAAACAGACAAGAGTAAGATTCAAATGCATAAACATAATGACCATATATTTATGACTCCTAAAAGCACTCTTCCTTAATTGTGCCATCATAATTACCTTACGTAATTACTTTAACATCTCTTTCTGACCATGAAATCCATGAATAGTATGCACTGTAATTTTATTTAAATTTATGTACGAAAATATTGTTAAATATTAAATTTTTCGTTTGTAACCCATAAATATAAAAAAAATTATGAGTACTCACATAATGGATATCCGTACGAATACGGGACATATATTTATCCATTAAATAAAGTACGGGGAGATACTACGCGTACCTGTTCCGTTGACATCAGTAGCATCTATGTGTTCACTTTACCCTTCCTCTTCCTCTACCAATACCTCTTTCTACTCCTAAGTTGTTGGAATGGAATGAGTACTAGTAGAAGCTAGAGAAAGAGAGGTTGCATATCTTTTTCCATTCTTGAACCGATCAAAAGACACTTAAATTCTGGCATAACAGTAACATCTTCATTTTTTCCCAATGAAATTGCATGAGAAACATAAATCTAAATTTCTGTACTATTAATATTTCACTAGAACATAATTGGCACTTCCTCTTGTCTTTTTGCATGAAATAAATTAATAATTTATCATTTTTTATCGTTTTTGTTCAGTTCTTATTGTAAGTAATCTTCTTTCTAGCTTCTTTATCCCATCTAGCTTATTGACTTATTATCCCCTCTTAAGAATATGTCTACTATTAACTGCAAAAGCTACCCAGAGTTGAAAATAAGAACTTTGAATATCTTACTTATCTGCCTGAGGGTATTAATTAATTTGGATCAAATCAACCCCATCAACTTGAAAAACCAATCCAAACCTCATAAATGGATTTAAGTTTTTAACTTAATCCAATACCAAACCAAGCAGATTCAATTATATTTAGTTTAGATATCAATTTTGAGATTTTAAATTCAATAAACTCAAACTAAACCAGTGATATGCTTTTTATTAGTAATTATCGTTCCTCTAATCCTTTTCATATGCTTTTTAAGGTTATTTATCACAAATCAAGAATATTAATAAATGATTTGTTTTCTAATAAAATAGTTGTTCATTTTCTTACGTTACCCATTTCTTTCTCCATCTAACACAATAAATGCTTGTTTTGAAAACTGATACTTGTTTGCATTGTACTAAGAGTGAAATAAAAAATAAAAGAAGAAAGAAAATGTATGTAAGCTGAAATTCTTTGGATTGGAAAAAAAGTAAAAAATATTAAAAGTAATCAATTTTATAAATTTAATTTTTTAAGTGAAATTTGTATATTTATATAGTTTAAATTCGTCTTATCTTAAATGAATGTAAAACTTTTAAATCTAATATAAACTAATTTTAATATTATATTAAAATATGAATTTTAAATTTAATTTAATTTTATAAAATTTACGTGTGAAATAAAATTTTTATTCATTAATTAATATATTATAAATTTATCTCATTTTTAATTTTAACTTATAACAATATTGTCTCCTTCTTATCAGCTCGTGATGGGTTATCATTCATTTTTTTTTTTATCAATACAAAATCAATACAAATTGGTAGTCCCAAAAACTAATGGACTATTAAGTTTATGATATAATTATATAAATGTTTTTATAAATTTTACAGTTATCTTGAATAAAATTATGCATATTTTTTTTCCTAAAACAACTTAAGGATTCGATTGATCCAAATTGAAACAACTTATTTCGCCAGCAGGTTTGTTTCAATTTTTTTTTTGAAGAATTAAAACCCATCCAAACTAATAAAAATGGATGTTTTTGACTTTTAAATATTGTAAGTATCCTTAGAAGAGAGTTTTAAGTCTAACTCAACTCCATAAAACCAACTTGTAAGGTGAGAATTGTACCCTACTTATATATTGTGAATTGGTTTTATCTCTAGTCGATGTGGAACTTTCAACACACCCCCTCACGCCGAAGTATATTCATCTTGTGCGTGAGACTAAAAATTTATGAGTGGTCCGTTAGCAATCCGATAACGGATGGAACAGAATGTTCAAAAAATTTTGCTAGGATAGCTCTAATTTGACTCTGATATCATATGATCTAAACAATTGATCGATGATAATACATGAGACTAACGGTGTATTAAAAAATTTAAATAATTGTTAAAAATGCAGATATGGAAATTGCAAACTGCCGCCTTTGAAGAAAAAGTGTGGGTTTGTATATAAGCCAATAATTAATGATTTAATTTGATTATTAGGAAGTAAATTGATGGTTGATTAATAGTTCCAAACAAAATATTAGGAGCATAGACCCATAACATGGGACAAAGATGTTTTGGGTGGAGCATTGCTGTTCTCCCCTTCCCACAGGTGAAGCATTAATTTCTGGCTGCACTTTCCCAGAAATTGTGCTTTATGCTGTTTTTTTCCCTTACCCAACATGCTTCACACACTTCAATCTTTAAATTTCAACGTTTTCCCTTTTTCTTATATTTTTAAATTTTCAGGTTAATTTGACTCTTGTTTTATTTGTTTTTTAATTCAATTTCTTAAATTTAAAAAGTTTTACCCTCAAAAGTGTATTTGTTGACTAAGTTGTTGTACTAGGTGGAATCTCTTAAAGTAAATCAACCACGTAAACGATAAACAATGAAACGGAAAACTAAAAAAATAATAATATTAGTACGAAAAAAACTATTAGAGTGATGAGTTTTTCTATCAGAAACAGTTCTTTGTTTGGATACGGAAGTGAGGGAGAAAGAAGAGAAAAGATATCTGTAAGTTAACTTTATTTTTCTCAACTCAATCAATTATGTCTTTGTTTGTAACTTTGGCTTCAATCTATCTTCAATATTTATCGTTAATTTCATATAATACGAGACAAAATAAAAAGGTTCAATTATGTTAAAGACAGAAACAAAATTGCAAAACACAGTATCACTTGATTTTTCGCTCTTTTCTTAATTCTTAGAACGGGACAACTCCTTTTTCACCGATGATATTTTCATTTCTCACATTCTTTTTCAAAATATATGATCTAAGTCATTATATGATTCGATTTCTGGCCAACCGAGACATATAAGGCAAGATAAAATGAAAATTCTACACTAATGATAGTAAATTATATTTAACTCCTCTTATTCCTTTTCAATTATATATTTTCAAAATTACATCAATAAATTCAAACATGTTGTAAGGACATAGTGAAAAATTACTTCAAAGCTCAACTAAAACTAAAAAATAAGATGGAATATTTTCCTTGTTTAATTTATTTTAAAAATTTATCATTAGTCTAGTGATTATAAATGATATTGGAGAAAAGATAAATTTTTAGGGCAACTTAGGTGCATGAACCTCCTGGTGAGATAATAATTTGTTATTGGCTAATGTCATGGGTGTTAGCTTGCAATGTAGTTAGTTTATTTTCTTCATTTTCTCATTTACCCAAAATAAAATACATGTGCCAGTATAAATAAATTAATTAATTAAAAACAATATTTGTTTTAGAGGTTAATTTTCTTTAAACAATATCAAGATGGATGGAGTGAGATTAGGGTAATAAAAAAATTATACTCACTTATTTGTGGATAAAATATGTGACATATACTAAACAAATATTCATAATGGA
>Ga0209589_1009214_pt1 | contig 15012 bp, 7 predicted proteins | sample CowpeawhiteBW_FD_187525 | JGI IMG/M metagenome (GOLD analysis project Ga0209589, IMG submission 187525) | Root nodule microbial communities of legume samples collected from California USA - Cow pea white BW (SPAdes) (version 2) | ecosystem: Host-associated > Plants > Roots > Nodule | place: USA... | reverse complement strand
GTAATTGTTATAATAGTTATAATTATAATTATTATATATATATATATAATTATTATAATATATATATATATAACTATTATTATATATATTATTTTTATAATATATTCTATTACTATAATATACATATAATTATTATATATATATATATATATATAATAAATTTATAAATATAAGTAAATTAAATTGTTAAACACAGAGCAATAAAGTAATTTTAACATGATGAGTTTCTATATTTCTATTCATTTTAGAGAATACTAAAATCTGCAATTTATGTATAAATTCGTTCTCTTACATCAGTGCAAAGTGAAACCAAACACGTCCATAATTCACTTTCTATCTACATAAGCAAATCTAAACACTAAACACACCATTAATAATGAAGCATTGTCCACTGCTGATAAGGTCAACCTTATTTGCTAGTATTTGGTGGGTGGATATTAACACATGTAAAAACATTCTTTTTTAATTTAATTGTATATTAGTATTAAATTTTTAATGAATATAATCATTAATTATTAAAAACTGATATAATTTAAATTATTATATTAATATTATATATTTTTTGTTGTATATAATGTGAAACATGTGCATATGTATTGTAATAATAGACTATTTATTTATAAAAACTTTTAATATATATAGTTCAACTTTTTTTTGTATTCTATCCATTTTTTATACTATATATATTAAATAAATTAAATACAAAAAAATAATGCTAAAACGTCGTTTTATTTATGTGTTTTTATATAACATAAATAGTTTGAAATTATAATAGAAAATGTATGCATATTTTAAAAAACAATGGTGAAATTATAATGATTATTTATATTTAATAAAGTATTTGTAATGTATACTAAATCAAATAAAAGTATAAGTCTTAATAGAAAAGAAATATATTTGGAAACCAATAAAAAAATAATGATAAATACTGTTAATTATTTATTTTAATTTTAAAAAAAGTATTTAATGTATAATAGGTAAAAAAAATTAAAATTTAATGTAATTTTAAATAACGTTATTCTTTCTTGATACTCCCTCTTAGAAGCTAAGATTAAGAAGAATCCAGACACATTTTTATCTTCTCATTCTTGCTATATTTTTAAAAATATTATGCAATAATGTTACTTAAGACAATTATGTCATATAATTAATAACAAAATCAATAAATAATTTTCTTTCTATATATTTAATACTCTCACGTTGCTCAAAAGTTAAAATCAAGATCAATTTAGACACATATTTCTGTGTCAATTTTCTTACATATTTTTTATGAATAAAATTATGTATATAAAAAATCCATGGAGTTAAGCAAAAAGTATTTTTCATTATGAGATGGAGAGAACTGAAGTTATTTTTAGAGTTTTTTTCTTAATTTATTCGCACTTAAACAACAATTTAACTACTTTTATATATATATATATATATATATGTAGAGAGAGAGAGAGAGATTGAATTTATGGAAAAGTTAATTCTAATTCTTATCTTGTTTTATTTCTTTTAAATTACTTATACACAAACTTATTTAAATATTGTCTAAAATATTACATAATAGTCATGTATTTAAATAATAATTAACAATATACAAATACAAATATGCTATTTAGTGTATAAAGGTGATATACTTATATATTTAAAAAGTTATTTAAAGGTAATATATAATTAGCTTTAATAATGTCAGTGGAAGTGAAGTATTTTGAATTCTAAAAATCACACTAAATATTTATTAAATATATTATTTTCTACTTTAAGCAAATAAAATAATATTATAGTGTTTAACATTCACCTATGTGTGTGTATATATACACGTGCTCTTCTCTTGCATTCAAATACATACGAATCTATATCAAAAGCTAAAGAAACTCAAACATAATTCAAAAAATGAGTATCAAGATGTTTTTTCAAATTTTTTGTATTGCTCTTCTCTTAAATTCAGGTAATCAACCCATTTATGTTTTTGTTTAGCATGTGTTTTAGTTGTGAGTTTTTTCATCCTAATAATTTATATAAATAAAACAAGATATATTATTAAATTAAGAAAAATAAAATTGTTAGGTATGATTTGTTAAAAAATGAAAAAAAAAATTGATTTAGATGTAACTAGATTTTGCATTTATATATCCCAGGTGAAAGCAGATTCACACCAATATCTCCTGGATTAGTGTGTAAAGAAGGAGGAGGAATGTGTATAAAAGAAGATGGTTGTAACAAATTTTGTTTGTTCTTTGGTTATAAGAGGGGTGGTGATTGCATTCCTTTCGTCGGTGGTGACACGTGTTGTTGTAGAAAATAGAATGTGTTACTTTTATGTAATACTTTCAAAATAATTATTTTATCTGTAAAACAACTTTCATATAAAAGTTGAAACATCAATAAATTCTCTTGATTTAAATTATTCCTATCATTATTTACATTTGATTTGAAATTATGCTTAGAAAATATAGTTAGAAATGAATTCTAATCCCACAAAATTGACTTGTAAGATGAGGATTGCATAAATCCATTTATATACTGTGAATTGGTCTTATCTCTAATCGACATGAGACTTCTAACAAATAGAGTTAACTATTTTAATTTTAATCATTAGATAAATAAATTGTTAAGTCACTTTTTAAATTCAGACATTAAGACAACATCTTCAAACAATACAAACCTTGCACAAAACAAAACTCATGATATTATAACTATGTCACTTTCACATCCAAATTATTTAACTTAAAATTTTTTTAGGAATATAAATAATTTTCTTGACGTAAATTGATCGTCTTCAAAACAATTTAAGATGCTTCATCTAATTAATGGATTGTGGGGGAGGTAGAATAAGAGAAGATGGAGTTTTTCAATTTGTAGACATACCAAAATTTAAAGCCACTGGTAAGTGTTTCTTTTAATAAGAAAAACATTCAATAATGAAGTGTTGGTTCAGTACAGAAATTGGTAAGATAAACCCTATTTGTTAGTATTTGGTTGGTTGGTATTACTGGATGTGAAAGAAAATTTTCAAGTTTAATGGTATATTAAGTTTAATTATACAATTAATGTTAATTTTATAATTAAATATTATTAACTAGACATTATCAAAAGTAAATATATTTATATCAATTAGATTCAAATTTATATTTTTTTTATAATTTATATGTTATAATTTTTTATATGAAATTGGGAAGGGGAAGCCAATGTCTGATGTACGTGTGAAAATACGATGGATGATGTATAAATAGTAAAATATGTGTTGGGCTTGGCCCAAAGCGGGTGTAAAGATTAAGTAAAGGAGGAGTGAGTCATAAAAGCAAAATGGATTTGGTTCGAAGAGGTGTGAAAGTGAAAAGGGAAGGTGCGGCTAATAAAATGGACTTGGACTGATTGGCTCATTAAGGAAAGGGTGTTGAAATGAGATGAGCTAGTGTATGTGAAAATATGTGTTGGGTTTATCAGCGTTAGAGACAGGGGGTAAAGGTAAAAGTGGGGAATGGTGGGTTTAAGATAACAAAATGGGGGTGCATAAATGAGAACTCTTCACATCTCTGGTTTTTGGAAAAAGATGGACCTAACAAAAACGTTTTAACTTCTCTCTTTTTTTTTCTCTCCTTTTTTTACTTCTCTTTCTTTCTCTCTCTTTTTTTCTTCCTTCAAACTTTTCCTCTCTCTTTCTTGTCCAAACTTTTCTTAAAAGAGTTTTCTAGTTTTTTAATTTTTTTATTAAAATTTAATTTTAATTTAAAAAAAATGATTTATAATTATTATTTTTTGATTGAAATAATTAATTAAACACTCTTATTTTACTATTTACTTTTTGAAACCAAACTTTATTCTTCCAAACGAAATTGAGTGTACATTACCCAAATTTGACAATAATAATGTTACTTATGACAATTATGTAATATAATTAATAAATATTAACAATTTAATTTTATCTGACCTTTTACAAAATATATCTAAACAAAATTACAAATAAATTAAAGATTAAAACACATTTTTTATCTTAAGTTTTGTTGAAATTATTCAATTATGTTACTTATTGTTACTTTTTTCAATTGAGTTTCATTTTTTTTAAATGGTTTAATTATACTTTTTTGTTAGTTACGGATGAATTATTAATGATTTGACTTATTTGAAATTTAAAAAATAAATCTAGCGTACGTACGTATAAATTTTTAACATTTAATTTCTTTTTAAATAACATTATTTTTCCTGTAAAACTAATAGGATTTAAGAGACATATTTCTGTGTTAATTTTCTTATGCATATTTCTGTGTTAGTTTAAAGACAAAATTGTAACAAGTTCACCCCGTTTCGAAGCAAATTATTTTAAAAGTTAAAAAAAAAAATCTATAACTATTTTTCATTATTCAATGAAAGGCTGAGAAAACCATTCTCTTGATGCATTACTTTTCTGATGAATTAGGGAGAACTGAATATATATATATATATATATATATATATATATATATATATATATATATATATATATATATATATATATATTTAAAAGATAAGATTCTATTTCATTTTTTTATCTTGTTTTATTTTTTTAAAGTACTTGTACCGAAACTTATTGAAGTATGACCTAAATTGTTACACAATAATTAAGTTTACAAATTTGTTTTATTTTAATTGGTTTCAACAATAATTAATAATATACTATTTTTTTTTTAATTTTATTAATGTGGCATTGATATTTACATGTTTAGTATACGTATCATTATTTTCTTCTTCAGAATTAATAACTATTTTTCTAAAAAAATTGTTATTTTTTGACCGATAATAATATAATACTTATATATTTTAAAAATTCATTAAAGATAATATTTAATTAATTTTAATGATGTTACAGAATGTGATGTATTTTGATTTTTAAAATCACAGTACATATTTATTAAATATATTATTTTCTACTTTAAGCTTGTGCACAATAAAAGTATTTTCATTAAATAAAATAATAATATTCTAGGGTTTAACATCCATCTATTTGTGTGTTTATATATATACATGCTCTCTTGCATACATATACATACAAGTTATCTCGAAAGTTAAAGAAACTCATATTTTCTTCGAAGAATGAGTATTATAATCAAAACTTTGATGTCGTTCTTCCAATTCTTCTATATCGTTTTCCTCTTGACTTCAGGTATTGAACTTAAACTTTGTTTAACATGTTTTTTAGTACCAAATTTCTTAGTTTTTCTGACACTTTGATGAAAATATAAGTGTAAGTCTAAATTTTGTATTGATTAAAAATATAATATAGAAAATCTATAAATTCATTGCATCTCGAGATTTTATGTTATAAATAATGTCAATTTAATATTGTGTCTTTTTCAGTAAATTCTCTCGTTAAAATATCCATCGTCGTTAAACTAGATGAGATGTGATATTAACTACACATGTTAAATTATTTGATGAATAGGTTAATTTGGATAAATTTGTAATTATGTTTTGCATAAATTTCAGGAGTAAGAAGCGATTATACACCAACACCTGCGGGAGATGTTTGTCAAATAGGAGGATATTATCCGAGTGAAGAAAAATGTAAACAATTTTGTAAATTCTTTGGCTATAAAATGGGTGGTTTTTGCATTCCTCATGGTGGTGAAAGATGTTGCTGCCCCAAATAAATGATGTTCTTATAATGTAATAATTTTAAAATCGTTTATTTTACTATCTATGTAATGAAACTTTACGTATGAAAGTGAGAACATCAATAAATTCTCTTATTTTAAAATTTTCCTATCATTATTCATCTCTAATAAATATTTAATTTGAAAGCTTAATTAAAAAGTAGAGTTAACCATTTTATCATATGTGATTAAATACATAAATTATTAATATCATGAGCCGCTTTACCATATTTTATTACTTATAAATTATCTGCAATAACAGTTATTTATTTATTTTTGTATAAACTAATAAAAAACACAAAATATATCATTTTAAACAATTTTACTCAAAAAAATTACCTTTCAATAAATTACTGTTATCAAAATAAAAAATAATTAATTTGAAAATAAACTAAGAAAAATTATTATCAATAAATTATTTTTTATTAAATTAAATATTTTCGTTAAAAATGTAAAAGATAAATTTAAAATAAATAAATATTTTTAAACTATTTATTTCATGTGCAGATTGGGTTTGTTATTGAAATAAGTTTAAAACTGTTTATTTTAAAAGTAAACATATTATACTAAACATACTTATTAATAAAACATTTGAAAAAATACCAAAGAGTGTTTTTTGTATAATCATATAAAAATTAAAATTAGAGATGTCAAAATGGATTTCAACCCGTGAGCTAACTCGGCTCACCACGGGTTTGAGTCGGGTTGAGTTGAAAAAAAAAATTAGTTTCTTTCAAAAGTGGGTTGAAGTCAATCCGGCTTACTTAACCCACGAGTTAAACAGATTCGATGCGGGTTGAAGATGGGTGAACCCACTTAATTCACCAGTTTTTTTTCTTACAATTTTTTATAATTATTTACTACTCCAAATTATATAGGTTCACAATTTCATATTTTTAAATACTAAAATGTTGCTTAATAATATTTTAATAGTTTAAATATTTAAATAATTTGATTATCAAGTTATGTATGTTGATACTTTAATCTTTAACTTTAATTTTTATAATAAATTACTTAAACACCGTCTTGTAAACAAATTTGTATAAATTAGTATGACAAAAATGTATAGTTTTTTTCATTTATATTTTTTTTAATAGTATGACAGAAAAATATGTAATATTAGCCATGTTTTCTTGGACTACATGGACATTTTCTTGAAAATAAAATTCATCATGTATTGGTGGTGAGCATGATGAAGACATTAATTATTGATTTTATTGTGATTATCATCTCATGGTTTGCTTAAAAAAATATTTAAATATTTAAATGCTTAAAAATAAATAAATAATTTATGTGAGTTAGTGAGTCAACCAACTTAACCCACCAACCCGTGGTGAGTTGAGTCGGATTGCAAAATTTTTGATTCATCATATAATAAATCGAGTTGAACTTGCTTATTTTTAACCCAGCTCATGGTGAACCAACTTATGTGAGCTAAGTTGACTCACTTTGAAATTCAGCTTAATCTATCTATATTCTGAGGACGGGAGAATCAACCCCATTCTCAAACATAACTCATTTAGTAAATTTTTTAATTCATCAAATTAATTAAAATTCGTCCAACGAATTCAATCACGAGAGTATTTAGAAAAAAATTAAACCAAGTGTATAATTAGTTTTTATATATATATATATATATATATATATATATATATATATATATATATATATTATAACTATTTATTGTTATAGTTGAAGAAAAGATTTAATGTCTTTTATCTCATAATTTCTTGTAATCTAGAAGGTCATTTTAGTTGTAATTTTGCTTTTGTTATCTGCGTTGTAAGCAAGCTAACAAAGTATTGGGATTTTTATTTAAATTTATTTTGAACGTGTTTTAAAATCTATCAAAAAAAGTAATTAATAAGATTAGTAACATCCTAAAATTTAAATATTGACCATATTACAAATTTATTAAATGGCTTGTACAATATTTATAATACTAATAATAATAATAATACAAATTGCAATATATATATATATATATATATATATATATATATATTATTACAATCAATTTTCTAAAATTTAAGTAATTTTTGTGTTAATTTACTTGGTCAAATCATTAGTTGTTTGTTTCCATTTATCAAACTTTACTTGACTTTCCATACCATTTATCAAAGAAAACATGAAAAACACTTTAAAGGTTAAGAGCGACACGTGTTTCTATCTTAATTTTCTTAAACATTTCCTAAAAAAAATTATAATAAATTCAACATGTTGTAATGTTTTAAGGAAAGTTAATCTTATGTTTGGATGAGATATTTTAAAAGGATAATTGATTAAAAAATTTCACCATTAAATTTTTTTAGAGTTGTTACTTTCGGGTTAAACATAATATTGGTATTTAAATTTGGACGTAGAATTTAAATTTGTCTTATTTTCCAAATACATTTGCAATTTAGTTTTCAAATTTTAAAATTAAATAGACATAGTTTTTAATATCTGTAAAACTTTTTTCAATTTTATTTTATTTTTATTAGTTTCAACAGTAATTAATAGAATGTAATGTATTTTTCAATTTTATAAATGTGGCATTTATATTTACATATTTAATATAAATATCAATATTTTCCTCTTAAGAATTAATAACTATTTTCTAAAAAAGTTAGTTATTGTAAAATACATTCCATGACCAATAATAATATAATACTTATATTTGAAAAATTCATTAATGGTAATATATAATTAGCTTTAATAATGTTACAGAATGTGATGTATTTTGAATTTTAAAATCACATTATATATTTATTAAATATAGTATTATCTATTTATGCACAATAAAAACATTTTAATTAATTAAAATAATAATATTAAAGGTTTAACATTCATTTGTATCTATATATATATATATATATATATATATATATATATATATATATATATGTTATCTTCTCTTGCATACATATACATAAGTACAAGTCTCAAAAGCTCAAGAAACTTAGATTTTCTGCAAACAATGGGTATCACAATCAAAACTTTGATGTCGTTCTTTCCAATTTTTTGTATCGTTTTGCTCATGACTTCAGGTATTAAACTCAAATTTTGTTTAGCATGTATTTTAGTTGTAATTTTTTTCTTTGTTCTAATTATTTGTTGAAAATAGAAGTATGAGTGTAATTTTGATATTAAATGAAAAATAATAAAATTAAGTCTAGAAGATTTAAAAATTTAGTTTCTTAAGATTTGTTGTGAGAATTAGTGTTAATTTGAGTTAAAGTTTTAGAGAAGTTGTGTCTTTCAAATAAATTATCTTCTTAGAAGACTTATTACATATTGAATGAAATTAGATATAATAAATGAGATATAATATTGACTACACAAGTTAAATTATTAGATGAGTTGATAAAAAAAAGTTAATTCTTTTGGATATAATTTGTAATTACATTTTTCATAAATTTCAGGAGTAAGAAGCGATTATACACCAACACCTGCTGGAGATGTTTGCCAAATAGGAGGATATTGTCCGAGCGAAGAAAAATGTAAACAATATTGTACATTATTTGGCTATAAAAATGGTGGATTTTGCATCCCTCAAGGTGGTGAAAGATGTTGTTGCGTGAAATAAAGAGTGTTCTTATGATGTAATAATTTTAGGATCACTTTTTTTACTATCCGTGTGAGGAAACTTTGCATACAAAAAGTGGGAACATCAATAAACTCTCTTAATATAAATTTCTCGTATCATTGTTCATCTCTAGTAAATCTTTGTTTTGAAGGATAAGTTCAAAAATAGAGTTAACCTTTTTACAACCTATGATTAAATATATAAAATGTTAATATCACAAGCCATTTTATTATATTTTATTATTTATAAATTATCAAAGTAACCATTATTTAATTTCCTGTATAAATTAATAAAAATACAAAATGTATCATTTTAAACAATTTTACTGAAAAAATTAACCATGGTCAAAAGTTCTAATATATCTCGGTTCTAGAATTTGGACAAAATATAAAAAAGGCTTAAATATACATTTGGTCCCTATTTTTGTTATTTTTATTCAATTTGGTCCCTATTTTCGTCCTGTGTTCAGTTAGGTCCTCATTTTCGTCAAATTGTGGTCAATTTGGTCCTTTTCACTAACGATGTCTAAATAGTTAACGTTTTTTAACAGTACATGCCACGTGTCAGTTCTTGTTTTTTTTTTTTAATCTTTTAATTTTCAAAAAAATTATCTACGTGTCAAGTCCCAATTGTGTCACGTGTCAATGTTAGTGCCACGTGTCAGTTTGTGATAATATTATTATTTTTGTTCAATTTACTCCCAATTTTTGTTAGAATAAATCATTTTTTTCCCTTTCAAATTGACACTAAATTTAATATCTTTTATACAAATTATATTAATATTTTTTCTAAAATTGATATTTGAATTTATTATTTTTTAAATTCAATTATAAATTGAATAAAATTCTTAAATTTAATTTCTAAATAAAATATAATTATTTAAAATATTATAAGAATATAATTATTAATTTTTTTTCTAATATTTATATTCTAAAATACTTTTAAAATTGATATATAAAAATATTTTAAATATTCAAAATATTTTAGAAAAGTAAACTAATATTTAAACATAAAATATTTTAGATTTTAATATCTAAAATGCAATAAAAATATTAAATATTTTAAATTTAAATGTGAATTTTACAAATGTTAATATATATTTTTATAATTTTAATAATTATATTTTAATAATATTTAAATAATTATATTCTATTTAACCATTGAATCTAATATTTATATTCAATTTATAATTAAATATTATAATTTATAATTGAATTTCAAAAATAACTAATAATAATATCAATTTTAAAAATTAAATGGTTATATTTTAATAAAATTTGGGACTAAATTAAACAAAAATAACGAATATAGAGCTGAATTGAACAAAAATAACAAATATCGGGACTAAATTGAACAAAAAGAAATAATATAACCGCAAAATGACACATGGTACTAGGATTGACACATGGCACAATTGTGACTTGACACGTGGACAATTGTTTTGAAATTAAAAAAGTTAAAAAAACTTAAAAAAAAAAACAGGAGTTGACATGTGGCATGTACTGTTTAAAAACGTTAACTATTTAAACATCGTTAGTGAAAATGACCAAATTGACCACAATTTGACGAAAATGAAGACCAAATTGAATAAAAACAACAAAAATAGGGACCAAATTGAATAAAAATAACAAAAATAGGGACCAAATGTATATTTAAGCCTATAAAAAACAACTGTGGTCAAGAGTCCTTACTACACTGGTACTACAAGCTAGATAAATATTTACCCCGTACACGTACTCATATGCGTAGGGTATCCGTTATACGAGTACCCGCATAATTTTTTAATATCCACGAGTATTTACGAAAAAATATAAAAAAATATTTAACAACATATTTTAATTGTAAATTCAAATAAAATAGAATACATAACATTCATAAATTTTAAATTAAGTTCAAATAACCTAATTTAAATAGTGTTTCATGACAATTTACAATAAAATGAATTTTTTTTAAACTAATTAATAAAAAGAAACTCATTCAAAATCAATATATTAATATTTTAATCATATTTTATAATTTTTTTTTCTTTAAATAGTTAATTAAATACTCATATTTTACTATTTACTTTTTGAAACCAAACTTTATTCTTCCAAACGAAATCGGGTGTACATTACCCAAATTTGACAATAATAATGTTACTTATGACAATTATGTAATATAATTAATAAATATTAACAATTTCATTTTATCTGACTTTTTAGAAAAGATATCTAAACAAAATTACAAATAAATTAAGGATTAAAACACATTTTTTATCTTAAGTTTTGTTGAAATTATTTAATTATATTACTTATTATTATTTTTTTCAATTGAGTTTAATTTTTTTAAATGATTTAATTATACATTTTTCGTTAGTTACGGATGAATTATTGATGATTTGACTTATTTGAAATTTAAAAAATAAATCTAGTGTACGTACGTATAAATGTTTAACATTTTTTTTTTAAATAACATTATTTTTCCTGTAAAACTAAGAGGATTTGAAAGACATATTTCTGTATTAATTTTATTATACATATTTCTGTGTTAATTTAAAGACAAAATTGTAACAAGTTCACAAGCAAATTATTTTTGAATTGAAAAAAAAAAAATCTATAACTATTTTTCAGTATTCAATGGAAGGCTGTGAAAACCATTATCTTGATGCATTACTTTCCTGTTGAATTAGGGAGAACTGAAGTTACTTCCTTTTACAGTTTCTTTTATAATATATATATATATATATATATATATATATATATATATATATATATATATATATAAATATTTAAAAGATAAGATTCTATTTCAATTTTTTATCTTGCTTTATATTTTTTAAAGTACTTGTACCGAAACTTATCGAAGTATGACCTAAATTGTTACACAATAATTAAGTTTACAAATTTATTTTATTTTAATTGGTTTCAACAATAATTAATAATATATATATATATATATATATATATATATATATATATATATTAATTTGATTAATGTGACATTTATATTTTCATATTTAGTATACGTATCATTATTTTCTTCTTCAGAATTAATAACTATTTTTCTAAAAAAATTGTTATTTTTTTTGACCGATAATAATATAATACTTATATATTTTAAAAATTCATTAAAGATAATATTTAATTAATTTTAATGATGTTACAGAATGTGATGTATTTTGATTTTTAAAATCACAGTATATATTTATTAAATATATTATTTTCTACTTTAATCTTATGCACAATAAAAATATTTTCATTAAATAAAATAATAATATTCTAGGGTTTAACATCCATCTATTAGTGTATTTATATATAACATGCTCTCTTCTATTGGATACATATACATACAAGTTATCTCGAAAGTTAAAGAAACTAATATTTTCTTCGAAGAATGAGTATCACAATTAAAACTTTGATGTCGTTCTTTCAATTTTTCTGTATCATTTTCCTCTTAACCTCGGATATTGAACTCAAACTTTGTTTAGCATATTTTTTAGTTCTAATCTAATACTTTGTTGAAAATGGTCTAATACTTTCTTCAAAATATAAGTATAAATCTAAATTTTATATTAATTAGAAATAATAGTATAGAAAATATATAAATTTATTATGCCTCGAGATTTTACGTTAGAAATGATTTCAATATTTTATGCAGATTCAATTTAGTATTGTTTATTTTAGTAAATTCTCTTATTAAAACATTCATATCCATCTAAATTAGATGAGATGTAATATTAACTACACATGTTAAATTATTTGATGAATAGGTTAATTTTGATAAATTTGTAATTATGTTTTGCATAAATTTCAGGAGCAAGAAGCGATTATACACCTACACCCGCAGGAGATGTTTGTCAAATAGGAGGATATTGTCTGAGCGAAAAAAAATGTAAACAATTTTGTAAATTTTTTGGCTATAAAATGAGTGATTTTTGCATTCCTTCTAGTGGTGAAAGATGTTGTTGTCCCAAATAAATGATATTCTTATAATGTAATAATTTTACAATCGCTTATTTTACTATCTATGTAATGAAATTTTACACATGAAAGTGAGAAATCAACAAATTCTCTTAATTTAAAATTCTCCTATCATCATTCATCTCTAATAAAGCTTTAATTTGAAAGCTTTATTAAAAAGTAGAGTTAAACATTTTATGAGATGTGATTAAATACATAAATTATGAATATCATGAGCCGCTTTACCATATTTTGTTATTTATAAATTATCTGCAATAACAGTTATTTATTTATTTTTGTATAAATTAATAAAAAACACAAAATATATCATTTTAAACAATTTTACTCAAAAAATTACCTTTCAATAATTTACTGTGATCAAAATAGAAAATAATTAATTTGAAAATAAAATAAGAAAAAGTATTATCAATAAATTATTTTTTATTTAATTTAATATTTTCTTTAAAATGTAAAAAGTAAATTTAGAATAAATAAATATTTTTAAATTATTTATTTCATATGCAGATTGAATTTGTTATTAAAATAAGTTCAAAACTGTTTATTTTAAAAATAAACATATTATGCTAAACATACTTATCAAGTACCATTTTAAAAAAAAACCAAAGAGTGTTTTTTGTATAATCATATAAAAATTGAAATTAGAGATGTCAAGATAGGTTTTAACCCGTGAGCCAACCTGACTTATCACGGGTTTGAATCAGGTTGAGTTGAGAAAAATTCAGTTTTTTTTTTTCAAAGGTGACTTGAACTCAACCCGACTCACTTAACTCACGAGTTAAACGGGTTCGAGCCAAGTTAAAGGTGGATGGACCCACTTAACCCACATATTTTTTTTTTATAATTTTTTTATAATTATTTACTACTCCAAATTATATAGGTTCACAATTTCATATTTTTAAATACTAAAATGTTTCTCAATAATATTTGAATAGTTTAAAGGTTTAATTAATTTGATTATCAAGTTATATACGTTGATACTTTAATCTTTATAGTAAATTACTCAAGCACAGTCTCATAAACAATTTTTTATAAATTAGTATGACAAAAATGTGTAGTTTTTTCTTTAATATTTTGTTTAATATTATGATAGAAAAATGTGTAATATTAACTATGTTTTCTTGAACTACATTGACACTTTCTTGGAAACTATTCATTATATATCGATGGTGAGCATGATGAAGACATTGATTATTGATTTTATTGTGATTATCATCTCATGGGTTGCTTAAAAAAATATTTAAATATTTGAATACTTAAAAATAAATAAAAAAATTATCTGAGTTAGTGAGCCAACCCACTTAACCCACCAACCCATGGTAAGTTGAACCGGATTACAAAATTTTAGCTCATCATAAAATGTGTCGAGTTTGCTCATTTTAAAATTCAACTTAACCTATCTATATTCCAACCATGGAAGAATCAATCCCATTCTCAAACATAACTCATTTAGTAAATTTTTTAATTCATCGAATTAATTAGAATTCATCCAACGAATTTAATCACGAGAGTATTTAGAAAAAAATTCAACCACGTATTTAATTAGTTTATATATATATATATATATATATATATTATAAGTATTTATTGTTATAGTTGAAGAAAATATTTAATGCCTTTGATTTTCATTATTTTTTGCAATCTAGAAGGTCATTTGAGTTATAATTTTGCTTTTTGTTAATTGTGTTGTAAGCAAGCTAACAAAATCTTGGCATTTTTATTTAAATTTATTTTGAACGTGTTTTAAAATCTATCAAAAAAGTAATTAAGATTCGTAACATCCTAAAATTTAACTATTGACCATATTACAAATTTATTAAATGGCTTGTACAATATTTATAATAATAATAATACAAATTCCAATTTAAATATA
>Ga0209589_1009210_pt1 | contig 15016 bp, 5 predicted proteins | sample CowpeawhiteBW_FD_187525 | JGI IMG/M metagenome (GOLD analysis project Ga0209589, IMG submission 187525) | Root nodule microbial communities of legume samples collected from California USA - Cow pea white BW (SPAdes) (version 2) | ecosystem: Host-associated > Plants > Roots > Nodule | place: USA... | reverse complement strand
GTACTTGCAGTCACTGGTTCCCCCGGTAGCCCTCACTCCCATTCCCACGTTGTAACCGTCCACCATACTCACGTCGTAGAAGTCCTTGTTGCCATTGCCGGAGCTTCCGGTCGTGAACTCCACCAGCGTCACCGGCGGTGGGATGCTGCAAAGACACCATTTTTGCGGAGAGAGAGAGAGAGAGAGAGCGCGCGAGAGAGAGAGCGAGGGGAATGAGTTGCAGAGGCGCAGGCGCGGGGAAGAAAAATGGTTCGCGAAATTCAAACCCTAAATAAACCCTATGGCTTCGGTTGTTAGGGGAACCGAAGCCATAGACCCCCTTTTGGCACCGGGTCTCCTTGGACCGAGGCCAAACAGCTAACGTCCAGCCACTTTTTTGCTTCGGTTCTTACTGGACCGAGGCCTATACCACTATTTGGCATCGGTTTTGGGCGAACCGGGGCCTATACCCCTTTTTGGCTTCGGGTATTTGGAGAACCGAGGCCTAAAACTTGGCTCTAATTGCAAAAATGCCACCGCGCCATTATATGCTTCGGTTCCTGGCCAACCGAGACATATAAGGCGAGGTAAAATGAGAATTCTGCACTAGTGTATGCTTTATATTTCACTAATTTCCATTATCTTAAAGTAAAAGGAAAAAAAAAAGGAACAAGTAAAAAAAACAACTAAAAGTGTATGCGCTAAACACAATGTCTATACAAATCTGGATTCCAAAAAAAAATATAACGTTCAAGGAATATTAACAAAGCAAATTTAAACTTGAGCAGACAATCGGTAGAATGTTAAAGTTGTCCATTTTTTTCTATTTACATCTTAAATAATATTTTTCTACTATTTTTATTAGCCGATAATTTCTTTGGCCTTGCAACTAATAGAAGATACTATAAAATCAGTTTTGGAGGACTCTGGGTTTTTTTTTTTTTTTAAATCCATCATCGTCTTTACAACATCGACATATGCAGTGTAAATTTTATGTAATTATTATAATAAACCTGTATTTTTTTATTTTAAATTTATTGGATCAAGTATTTTCATTATATAGTATTTGCAACGTGTTATCGTTTGATAACATAATATTCAAAAACTTCAACAAATAATTGAAATTTGTATCACACTTAACTATAATTTACCTTCAAATTCACAAGACATAAAACAAATGACAACCTTGTAAATCTTGAGTTATGAAGATACGAAAGTGTTTCTCAATCACTTCACATACACAAAGTTCCGTGAAAATTCTTTTTACCATCGTCACAAAACTTATTTCCTATTCAATCTTACATAACAACATTATCCCCTTGAATATGAAATAATTATGGAAAATTATGGAATACCAACCACTTTGTCGTATCATGTCTTTCTCATGTAATTATTCAAGAACTTATCATAGATAAGAAGTCTTTATATGATTTTTACAAGTACTCAATCATTCATAAGTTAATGAAGGATTAATATCGCTATTGAATTAATTTAGGTAGCATTCTTTTATAAACGACTGAAATGTGCACTTCAAATGCACAACTTGAATTAATTCAACTTTAACTCATTTTAAAAGCACTCTAATAAAATAAATTAATATAACAAATGCACATTTCGTATTGATCTCCAAATACACAACATGAAAACGGTTAAATTAAATTCTCATTATAAAACAATAACAAATCTAAATGCATAAAAATGCAAAAGTTAAATGACCTATCAAATTGTACAAAAAATTGTTACCATACCCTATATATTTATGTCACTTTTATTGAATTTTCTATATCCATGCATATTTTTACCTTACCTCTGTTTTTTTACCTTACTCTTTCTATTATTATTTTGTTAAGAAATGAACTTTGAGTTTTATTTAATCCCACGAAACTGATTTGTATGGTGAAATGTTGTAAGGTAAAGTTTTGGAGTCCAGATTCTCTACTGATTTTTTTTTGTTGTCCTCTGCTGAGCATTATACATTGTGTTGATATTTTAAATATCTTTTTAATATATTTTAAAACGCCAAAATTAGTGGTAATCAATATATTATAAAGGCACAGTAGAGGAACAACACAAAAAAAACAGCAGAGAATCCAAATTCAAAGTTTTGCATCCTCTAATATATGATAAGCTTATCTACTTACCTTATATGTGAGATCTGTAACACACATCTCACACTGAGTTATATACATCTTAAGTGTGAAACTAGATGTTAATAGGTGATCCAATTGCGGCCCGATATTGAGTGGAATGATAGGCCCAACAACCAACAAATCTTGTTAAGATAAACTTTAACTCATGACTCTGATATCATGTTAAGAATTTGGCTTTATGTCTAATTCAACCTCACGATATTGACTTGTGAAGTGAGATTTGCATCCACTTATATATTATAAATTGATCTTATCTCTTGAAACCTTTAACCTAGTGATATTTCATTGCAAGAACTTATTCTCACGGACAATTTCTTCATCATGAATCTTTTCACATGAATAATAAGTAACATAGACTTTTCTAAATTAATATTACAATATTTCATATAAAAGAATTATAAAGCCAACAAAGATGTATGTGTATGTGTGTGCATACACAAAAAGTTGTAAATGATTTTGTCAACACATGAACTTTTTTATACTAGCAACCACTGTGAATTTTACAGCATAACAACAAAGTTTTTAAAAGATTTACATCGACTAGAAAAAAGGTAAATATAATATTTTTACCGTTTAATCCTTATCTTACCATCCTTATCTTACAAGTAAATTTTGTGAAGTTAAATTAGATTTAAACTTACTAAAATAATATCAAAGTCATTCAAAACTCATTTTAGTCAAATTCATTAGAGTTGTTATATGAACTAATAATGGATTCATATCAGAGTATCTATTAATATTTAATCTTACACAATTATTATTCATCGACATGAAAAATATGCTTTAAATTTCACATAAACTAGAAATATGATCAAATTAGAACACAATCCTCGCTAAACAAGTAGTTTTGTGAGATTTAATTGTACATAAATTCAATTACTAAGAATTAGTGTATGAAATGATAAATATGTTCCTGTGGTACTTAATGAATACATAAAGTTTGTAAATGTTCACAAGTTTTAGACTATATCTTCTTCAAACGCCTAGTTTTTTAGATAATCAACATCGAAATATGTGCTGATTCCTATTTTTGTATAGTATTGGTAGAGATTTTTCAGCCTAAACTTCAAGAAACCACGAACGAATTCTGTTTTTCCTTAACAATGGACTTTAATTAATTTATAACAATATATATATATATATATATATATATATATATATATATATATATAAATCAGCACGTAATCATTATAATAATATATGTAAATTTCTTTTAACATGTATAAGAATCAAACCGTCTGACCTGAGCGTTTTTATTTCATAGTGTTACGATTGTTATACGCTATTTAATTATAGATTTTGTTATGTTTAGCTCCTACTACTGCCACTGTTACGTACCATCTTACAACAAATGCACTTTGATCCTAATACAAGAAAAATATATATAGGCGAAAAATAACTGGTAGCATTTTTGTTTTCGTGTTTTTGATGGTGTGTCCTTGGACGCTGTTGTGGTTAGGAAATTATGATAGCAGAGGCAGATGCATATATTCCTTTACTCATGTAGCAGCTAGCGGCAAAGTGGCATTGAATTTTCATAGTGACAGTTCAATTATGATGTGTGAGACCTGAAGTGTGGTGTGTGCAGTGGTGGTAGAAGGGAAAGGCTGCAGTGATGGATTAGGATGAACAGGAGAGTGACTGTGCGGGAGAGTAATTACCCCAACAAGTACATGATCATTTTTTTGGAAAATGGGATCATATAAGAACTTCTAAGTATGTGGCCAAAACAATACTCGGGCACGTGAACGGATATTGCGGGATAAGTAGAACTATGATTACCATCTATGTGTTACAGAGAGAAGAGTGGATGATTTTGTTTGTAGTAAGTAACTTCTTACTCATTCAAATAATACACACCTACTACAATACAATCATCTTTCCCTTTATCTATGCCTATCTACCTATGAGGTATACCTAATACCTATCTCTACCTACCTACCTTCCTTCTGATTTTGTGAACTGTGGTGTCTTTCCTTTGCTTTGCGTGTCTCCAATCAACACTACTAGTCTCTACTCTTGTTCTTTGCTTACAAGTGGAAAATTGAATCCCACTTTTTCTGCTCTCAGATTGTTCTTATTGCATGGAGGGTTAAAGGGAATATTCATTCACCATCTCCACTCTCTGTTTAGATTTGATGGGAGATTCTCCCCCTTCTTTTAACTTCTTCGTACCACCTTCCTAACTCTTTTCTCCCACTTTTTTTTTCCCCTCTCTGCATGCACTCAATTCTGGATGCTTGTATGAATCATTTGGATACATGCTACCTATGTCTATTGTTTCTTCAATGATTATTCTCGTATATAAGAATCTCTAAGTTTTGTTCCCTTCAATTCGTTACTCTTTCAGCATCATGCATGCATCAGCAATGGACTATAAAACATCAAATCACCATTTTTTTCATTAGCATTATACCAAACAGAGTTGATAAAAAAAATTATATCAAACAGTACCTTCAAATAAGATCATGACAAGCTACTTTTTTGAAACCCTAATATTTTGTCATCATTTGAAGTAGTTGTGTAATACTTAAAAAATTCTGTATGCTTCCTACACACATGTCTGTATATATATGTATATATGTGTATGATGATAATTAAGCATTTAATGGTGTTGTTTGGTTCTCCTTAATTAGACCTCACGAATGGGACGGGTAGATATTTAAATTTACTTTTGGCATCATGAAAGACAATGAACCACGAACAAGGGAATTCGTACATATGGATACAAAATAATGCATGAAATAGGAGGCTAACACAGTAAATAACCCGTCCTCATGCATTCCTTATATTATATTTATCGAACACACTGTTTTTGGACGACAAATGCTTGTGAAAACAGTGTTGGCAGACTCACACGGAGAAAAATTGTTCAGCACAAAAAATTAACTTTGTTCCATAAGTCAAAACATTGATACTTGTTCTTCCATGCTATTTAAAAAGACACTTACATAGTAAATGATACACTAAATAAGTTCCATGTTCATAGAAGTTCAAGCTCCGTTGTCCTTACGGCGGTGACCCACCAAAGATAGAAAAAAAAATGAAGAGAGAGAAATTGATGCCCGGGACATTCTCTACACGTCAAAAATTTAAAAAATGAACATTTACCATTGCTGAATCGTTTCTTCTCTTATTTAAACAAGTGGTTCTGAGTTAGAAATTTTTTATGCAGCTATCAACCTCTGAATTCCTTAATTAATTGCATGTCTAGAAGAACGTAGCCCGATTTCGAAAGCCAAAGTCAATATATATTGAAATAGATTACATACATAAAAAATGGATTAAAGAAAAGAAATAAAAGCATATACCCGTCTGTTAACTGAAGAAAACAGTGCATTTTGTGGGGCTGAGGGAAAGTAAATCACGGTGTTTAGGCTGCTAAGTTGGGCTTCCAAGACGAAGTTGTAAGCTTTATCGTTTTGGTTAAACTAATATTGATAAAGGTGGAATTTAGTGTGACATATGTTTCACTTGTCGTCATTCAAATATCACAGAGATTCTGTTCTCTCTCTCTCTTTTTTTCAACTTCGTTTTATTTTATGTTAAGAAAGTGATTGATAGTTAAGTAATATTTGAAGTTCTGGGTTAGGATAATTTGAATATAATAATATAAGAATGGGGTGAGGTTGGCTTAGTTGAGCTAACTGCTTGAAATAAATCTGTCCCACGTGGCCAAGCTTTACTAAAGTCGCTTCTCTTGTTCTCATCTCACTCACCTACCCCGTGGGGTGTCACAAAAATCTTTCTTCTCTTCTTCACTTTCTCTAATTTCAAAATTTGAAACACTACCTCTCTCCCTCCCTGTTGCCCTTGTGAACATAATGACCAATGCATATTGCACACCACTTTTCTTTAACTAAAACCACATCATCATTGAATCATTACACCCTTTAAATTCAAAGTGCACGTTCCTTTTCTCTCTCCCTCTAAATAGTAGTCCTCACTGTGCAGAAGATTAGAGAGACAGCGATTTTCCTAAAATAATAGAAGCAAGTATGTAATTTGACTAGAATTGGAGTGAGTGGGACATGGATGTCTGCTTTTATGGCCTGAAACGGACAGAACTTATGAGCCTTCACATTACTTCAGAGGACTATCTTCATATGTAAAAGGACTCATTCTGGGACACACCAATACCACATTCATAAATGACATGTCCCCCACCTCTTCCACTGCAATTATAACTATACTCCTTTTTTTTATTTAGTTTATTATTCATATTATATCTAATCATCTTAATACTTCATATAACTCTTTCATCTTATTGCATTGACCATGTAATAAGACATAGGACCTATTATTATCTTCATCAACTCCATTGATTCTTCTTGCGGTTTACTAACTTTTCAAAATGATGCTCAATAATTAAACAGGTGCTTCAAAAATTGCAATAGTTTGCATGATAAAATAATTATAATCGTATCATATAATTACAAGCTACGTGTATAGTCTCGCATAAATATATAACAAATATTAAAAAAAAGAAGCACTTAATACTAAGTTGGTGTTGATGTGTATCGTTATTTAGCAGAAATAATAGGAACTAACGAAGGACCTAAAGCACATGGTATTAGTTACAATTCAAATTAAAATTTTAAGGAAATCATATTTGTTTACTTTTAGTTTTAACTAACGACTATTTTTGCCACTTTGGTCCTTTTGTTTTTCCTTTTCGCCGTAGTCGCCAATTAGAAAACGTTTTCATATTTGATCCTACCTTCATTGACATTATATATTTAATACACGTAATTAATAATTATAAAATATGATCTTTTTGAATAATGTAAAAATTATGAATTAATTAATCCTATACTTCCTTTAATATTCATCCTCTCCGATCCCTAGCGACAACGTTATTTCCAGATTTTTTTTTTTTATCAGTATGATCAAAGACAACGTTAGCGACAAGATAATTTCCGGTTACAAATATGAACTCCTTCTGATTTATTATCTTATTGGTATTTTGTTTAAAATATCATCTCTATCTATTTTGGGAACATTGCAAAAATATGTTATACATATACACAAACTCTAAATTATTATTTATTTTCCTTATCAATTTAGCAGTTTTTTTTTTTTTAACAATGGAGAGGCAAGTACATATAGGTCAAAAGGGGAATAAACAACTTGGTGCATCAAAGTTTTGAAAGCTTTGTTGTGTATCAAAATATTGAAAATTCAGATTGGCATTTTAATTAATTGAATTAGGTAGTTGGCAATAGTTAGCCACATCTCTGAATATAAAAAGAGATGTCTTGTAAGAACCTTAAATACAGATACATGGAATGATTGTCAGCACAAAAAGGAAGTTTAAACTTTAAAGTTTAAACCCAAAGTAACAAACAATCGTAAAGGAGTGGAATAATTAATCAAACGGTAACTTAAAAGGGTTTTCCATATGTCTTGCAAACTTTTGTGATCATAAAGACTTTACCCAATAATTTGGTACCATTTTGAACCTAAACCACCATATCCACTGGGATTTTCTTTTCCCAAAATAAAAAACATTTGACTAATTTACCTACGTTGGTTTGCTAATCTTTACGAAAGTAGCTGTAAATTAAGAAAGAAAACATGGTACTATTCACGCTACAAAAGTAGATGCTATGGGCTGATATCGTTGCATAAAGTGAAACAGTGGATTATGACGTGGACTTGGAACTTTGGTGGGGGCATGTAACGGATGAACTGAAATTGACATTTATTTTTTTTAATTTGTGAAGATATTGTGATGCATGCGCACAAGTGGAATAGTTGATTCTTAACCAACCGTTGCAAAAGCGAAAATAAAAGGGTGGAGGTAATTAGTATCGAGAACCCACCAATAGCACTAAGTTGTGAGCTTTTATGATTTTAATCGAGGGATAATGTGTTGGAGCAGGCCATTATTTTGTCCTCAGAGTTCAATCCATGATCCACTGTGAAGACCTGTTGGACACTTGATGCATCAACACAGGGAGAAGTGGATTCTCTGAGAGGGTGTGATCGATCTGGATCCATGCCTTTTTCTTCTGCATCTGCAAATTTTCTGCAACTTGGACCCCCTTTTAGCATCAATCTTTTATTTTCCTTTCCTTTAATTATTACATTCAAAGATGTAGTTACACTAATCATCAACCCACACAAAAATCATATTCAGGTTTCCAAAATTTTTCTAACACGTAATTTTGTGTGAAACCCACTTCATGAAAACTTCTCTTTCTAAATGATGACCAATATGTACACAGTTTGCTTTTTTAAAATTTTGAAAAACGATAGTTTGACCATCGATACCAACCAAATGTTACCTTTCTGCGTTTCACAACTCTCGTGTAGAGATTTACCTTTTGCTTCTAATCAACACTCCATGCTCATAGAGAAGTTTCTGAATGTACATGTGTAAAATACTTGCTTTTACTACTTTGGTATGAAAATAATATACAATTATTCTGAATAGTATGTAATATAATTTTCAACGTTATAGAAAACATATTATAATAGTGAGTTCTAAACAAACCGAATTAAGAAAAAGCATGACCATCAAAATGTTGAAACAAACTTCGTTATTGTCATCATATACGAATGGAATATTTTGTTATGAATAAGAAAATCTCTTGTTTTAAGAAATGATAAATATAGCAGGAAACATAAGGAGTTTGGTTTTGTAATTGTTTTAAAATGAGTGATTAAATCAGCAGATGTATTATTAGAGTGGATTAAGCTGTAGCAGTGATTTGGCAATAGAATGGTTCTTTGTTGGGCTTTAACTCCAAACCCATTTTCATTTATCCTATTGCCAATAAGAAGACACAACTTTGGGCTTTAACATGGAGCCAAGGCCTAAAAAGACTGTATTGTACATTAAAAAAAGGTGGAGGCAAAACTTGCATACAAGTAGCTTCTACAGTATTACATTAATGATTTTCTTAGGGACTTAAACACTTTTCTAATATGATAGAATGTCTATCAATTAAATTAAACTAATTTTAATTTATGGAAAATTTATTTATTTATTTTTTTAAATAAATTATGAAAATATTATCCAACCATATTCCAATTAAAGAACTATTACTTAAGTCTATTAAAATATTTAAATCCCATGATTTTTTATTGGTAAAGTAATACGCAAATCGCACTTCAAAATGCAAATTTAAATGATATAATTTCATTATTATTTATTAGAAGAAAACAATATCATAGTTCTAAAGGCAATATCTGACAGATACACATACAAATACTACATAAACCTGATATAACATATCATTTTGATGGAGTACCAAGTGATGTATGATGTGTGCTAGAATCATCCTTCTATGCTCTCTCTATACATCTGTTTTTTCTTTATATTTCTTTCAGCAATCTAAGCAGAGTATACGTTCTTTCATATATCTGATTACGCACGAATTTGACAATAGGGAACGCATCTTATTTAGTGGACCAGAAGGCAAATTGCTAAATCCTGGTGATTTAAAATGCAATGTACATGCTTTGAAATGCATGTTTGCAGTGATTTTTTCAGTTGTAGATGGAATGTTTCTTTCTGTAGTGACCATTTTCAATATTTGTCCAACAACGAGTGTTAGGTGAGAAATGAATAAGCAGAGCATTTATATAAATTTCTGGTTTTTCCATTAACATTATATATGGTAAAGAGATTGTGATTACAAACAACTAAAGCCCAATGTGTTGCTTTTAGCACCAATTTGAAATATATCTTGTGGAATAAGGCACTGGGAAATGTAAAATGAGCAGCATGGGTGATTGGTGGAGTGGGTTCTTCTTGTGCAAGGGAGAAAATGTTTGAAAGGGACAATGCACCAGCAACAAATTTTAATTCATGAGTGACCTATTATGGTATTTAAAACGTCCCAAAATATATAACAGTGACCTTGCAAAATCTTAACCCTTGTCTAAGAAAAGCGTAGATGGTTCCTCTTCATCTCTCTTACCCCTCTTGTTATCTCCACTTTACTTCTTCTGCATGAGCCACACCCACTTCTTCACCAAATGGGGTGGCTGCAATCCCTCCTCTCTCCACTCAAGAAGTTCTGGCTCCGCTTCAATTCAACTCAAAAGAAGAGTACGTTCCATCATCATTATTTTGTTTTTTGCTGCATCCTGTTTGTTACATTGCTTCACAGACACACTATACCTGTTTGTTACATTGCTTCACAAAGCTTTTCTGTTTATTCTTGAACCGATCATCGAATACACCAATGTTCTCTTTCACTTATTTACTACCGTTTCATTGGGATTCGAAATCGAGTAAAAGACAATCCAATTCAATTCATGTTCTGGGAAACGTGTTTTTTACACAAACACACTATACCTTTTTCCTTTGCTAACTACTAAGGGGGGACACTGCATGATTAGATTCCTTTTTTTTTCACATTTGTTTCCAACATTTCAGGAAGAGGGATTTACATTCTGTATGAAGATGTCAAGTCTTGCCCCTATGAAGACGTGCACGTTCTCTGGTCCATACTGGTGGAACCGCATTCACCTTCTATGCCATCCAAAAAAATGAAGGCCTTGGATACAAGACAAAATTGAGAAGGGGCTATAGTAATGATGTACATAATAAAATATTTATAATGTTCATACTATATATAGAGTGTTTTTATCTTACTTTTACCTTTTCCTTTAACTTTTGTAGCATCAGTAGCAGACAGTGACTTTTGCTTTTGAAGCATCTACCAAGTTCTTATATATAAAAATTTACTTATCTTTGTACCCTCTTGAATGCTTCTGGGTTTACTATCAAGAAACTTGGCTTCATGTTATTGGGAAGTCACAATTTTTTTCTTAGAAAGGGGTTTGTTTAATTTGTATTGTTAGTTAAGGAGTCTATTTGAAGCTGTTGATATGGTAGTTTGTTCCTTTTAATTTCCATTGTTGAAGTTGACCTGTGAAAGCACAGGCTTAAACTTAGTCAGTCTAAAAATTAGTGACAGGATGTTAGGTTAAATGAGAACAGGTCTTCTGGTTTAATAGTGTTAACATATGCTGAATGTGAAAGTCTTCTATGTTATGCCTCTTCACATTAATGGAACAGTTCACACTGCCTTTTGTAGCAACCACACAGCCTGGGATCTAAATAATTTCTTTACAGCAGAAGCTAATTCAATTGAAATCACTAGCTTTCTACTAATTATAGTAATCTATGCAGAAAAAGTCAATACGATGTGAGGAAAAACAGGTATCACTAAGAGTTGATGTGATGTTTTAATTAATTATATAATATATGGGAGCATTTTGTTGGAAAATTTAGTTTTCACCAAACTCTTAAATTAAAAATATATTTTTTAAGAAAATTGCACCTAATTATATTGTGATTGCTTGTGTTTTGAAGTAAAATCACATTCACGTCATCTAGTTTTAAATACACAGTCATATTTTATGTTTTCGTAAATAAAACTCATTTTTACTTTATATTTTTAATAAAGTAAATTCATATTGTTTTATTTAAAAATTTAATATAACTAAAATTCAACGAATGTAAAGTTTTAAAATATACAAATTAAATATTTTATTAAAATACAAAGTGTGTGAATATCATTTTATAAAAATATTAGGAAAAAAGTATCCATTTTAAAATTAAATAACATGTGAGAATCATTTATCGGAATTGATGTGACTTTTTTTTATGTTTAGTTTATCACTCTTCAAAATAGGGGTAGGGTTCACGTCTTATCACCTCATCTTCGTCTCCATTCTCAAAAGTTAATCTTCATTTTTATTCTCATATATCAAAGGTATAAAATATTTATCTTATCATTTCTCATTTTTCTAATATAATATTTAATGTTAAGAACATTTTTTTTCAATTCAAATATTAGAAAAAAATTATAATAATATTAATCTCGAATTAAAAGACTCAATAATATAATAACAATAATAATCAAAGAATTATGTAAAATATTAAATAATTACACATGAGTAAAATTTAGTAACGATCAAAATATTTATTTTAATTTTATAAAATAGTGTTTATGTTGATGAAACAAATCGATAATTATTTTCTTAAAAAAATATAAAAATAACAAATAATCAAGTTTAAAAATATTAAAAATATTTATTTTATCTAAGTCTATAGTTTTAGTCACTTCAAGTTTAAGTACTTTGAACTTATGAAATGTCATTAAGTTCGCCCTGAAGAAAATGTGGCTATATTTGATGTCAAATAACCAAAAGTTATTATGGTATTCTTTGGCTACATTAGATAATGATTATGGTTTTTCTCGAGTTTGGATTTTTACATTATATTTTTGTATTATTTTTGTATTGATTATTTGTCTTTTCTCTTTATTGGTAGAGTGATTTTATAGAAGATAAAAACATTGATATTTTTCATGATGACACATTTTTTCATCAAAGTTACACTTATGATAATGAATTAAAAAATAAAAATATTTATATAAATATCATTGAAACAATATTTTATATCACAAAAATATGCCACACAAATGAAAACATTAAAAAACAAAAATATCAAATGTGTGTTCTAAAAATAAATCATTTGATGCATCATTGAATCAAACATCACATTAAAAAAATAAGGTATAATTAAGGTTATGACAAAATAGAAAATATTTTATAGATTTTAAAAAAACTTCTCATATATTGTCAAATATCAAATCAATGAAATAGTTAAAAAATAATAAAATAATTTTAGCAAATTAAAAAATTGTTATTTATATTGATGATCACATAAGATATAGGTATATTCATGCATTGGTTTAGGACATTTTTATTCATTTGTGCATTATTAGACTCATTTCATCCCATGATTTATCTAGTTTCGGATCATACATTTGGATTGGTGTGTTTATGGTGTAAACAAGTATGAAGGGAGTAAGTTAAACACAAAATAGCATGTTCCACAAGTGCCTGGTGGAATCTTCCACGACTTGTGGATTTAGCTTCAAAGATGCGAGTTTCAAAATAGTTTGTTCCACAGGTGCCTGGTGGATTTTTCCACCATCTGTGGAGTTTGCTTTAGGAGATCATGCGCAAAAATAGTGTGTTCCACAGGTGGCCTGTGGATTTTTCCACAACCTGTGGAATTTCCAGCGAGAAATTTAAAAATTACGTGGACTGATAAAGATTTAAAAGGAAAAGAAAATATAAAGAGGAGAGATAGGAGGAAACGGTTAGAGGAGAGAGAAAATCACCTCAACAAAGGAAAGAACGTGGGGAAAGATAAAAGGGGAGCGTTCACGGAAAAAAACTTCTTCTTTTTCCTCTCTATTTTCGTCTGTTGTTTTGGCTACCGTTTGGAGTTTTTTTTTTCATTATGCAGAATTAATTTCTTTTTGTTGGAGGATTGATGTAAGAATTTGGATTATAGGTTCTACTCTTTACATTTGATGTTTTGTTAATGTTATTCATTTCAGTACTCAGTTTATGGTTTTATAGATTATTTATGAGCAATTTCACAATTAGAAAATTAGGGATCGCTTGCGATTATAAACAAGACAGGTTAGATTATGTCACAATTGGGAAATTGGGCATATCTAATTAGTTTGCAGTAGAGATGATTAATGATTTTTCATGATTTTATTGAATTTTTGTAAACTGACCTAAGGAATTGGGGGTTCGAATTTAATAAATAGATTTTACCTACTAAAGGATTAGGGGCAAAACAACTCTTAGTAAACTCAAGTGGATGATTACGTTACTTGCATCAATTGAAAAAGAGTATAATTTTATAGGAAAAAGTACGAAATCAATCATCTAATGTCTAATGATTCTTCTATTGATTAAAGTTTTTTTGTTATAAATTTTATGCTTGCAATTATATTGATTCGCATTTGCTTAAAATTACGTAAATTAGGAATCTAGTATTCAACTAATCAATCCAATCCCAGAGGACGATATTTTATTACTAGATTAATGATTGGTTCACTTGCCAAACATTCATCATATATTACTTAATAGAATTTACAATATTGAATAGCCGAAATTGAAACAATTGAACACCTTATATACAATAAAAGAAAATTATTGTATATAAATTTTATTTTATAATTACATATTATCCTTTTATACTTAAAAAACGTTAATGACAAAATATATTAATTATTATAACTAAAATTATTTCATATTATTTTTAAATTGTTTAATGAAGAAAAAAAATAAAAGAATAATAATAAATTATAGTATTACAAATAATTTGAATATATTTTAATTAGTTATTTGTGAAAATATAAAATATATTTAATTATTTTTCTATAAAGATAAAATTCCAACTTATAATATATTTAATTCAAAATTATAATTTCACAATTAATATACAGAAAACAAATCACAATCATTTAGGTAAATTGCAATTATTTTTAATGAAATACAATGCAAATAAATTGAAAATAAAAAAGTACATAATTAATTTATTTATAATAAATAAGAAATATACTAATTAACTAAATTATATATTTAAAAATTTATAATTATCTTAATTAAATATTTTTATATTTTAATTGATACTTTTTTATTTTTAACATTAAATAATTAAAATTAAAGATAAGGACCGAAAAAATTTAAATGTTACAAATTTAAAATTAATAAATATTTTTGTAAGGATTAAATGTAGGCTAAATCGATATTTAAAACTTGTTCGTCATTCATAATGATAAAATACATTTTACATTTTTATAATATATTCAAATATCATTTAAAAAATATTATTTTTTATCCGTATAAAATTTAAGCACATTTTTTTTTGTGTTTTCTAAATTTTTTTGGATTTTTTAGAAAACTAAAATATTCAATGAAAGAAATATTCGATATATGTGAAGTTTTATAGAACATAATCTAACATGTTAATCAAGAATATGTCAAAGAGAAACAAGGAAAAGTATGAAATCCCCAAAGCAAGGTTACTTTTTTTTTTTTTTTCTTAGATT
>Ga0209589_1009209_pt1 | contig 15018 bp, 6 predicted proteins | sample CowpeawhiteBW_FD_187525 | JGI IMG/M metagenome (GOLD analysis project Ga0209589, IMG submission 187525) | Root nodule microbial communities of legume samples collected from California USA - Cow pea white BW (SPAdes) (version 2) | ecosystem: Host-associated > Plants > Roots > Nodule | place: USA... | reverse complement strand
ATGCAGACCTAATTCGCGTGGTCATATCACCCTTGCCACTCATAATTACAAAACTGCCACTCTGCCACTCAGATTTACAAAAATGCCACTCTGGGCCTCAAATGTTGACCCATTGACTTTGCTGACATGGAAATGACATGGAAATGATGTGGCAATGATGTGGCAAGTCTTTTCCACTAAATATTAATGTCCAAGCTCCAAAATTTGCTTCACCCAAATACCTAAAAATAATTAAAAACAAAAATTAGGCCAAATAATGTGAAATTAGTCCAAATTCGGAACAGTGGCCTAACAAAGCCCAACAGATGAAAAACACTCTAATGATGAACAATTAAGCACTAATCAACTGTCTAATGGGTACACAAAGGCTAGTGAAATGGAAGAAAATAATGACTCATCATGCTTCCTAGTAAGATTATTATCGATAATGCTACCAATTTGAACAATAAATTGATGAAAGAATTATGCGATGATTTCAAGATTCAACATCATAATTCTTCCCCTTATCGCCCAAAAATGAATGGATCGGTTGAGGTTGCAAATAAGAATATCAAGAAAATCATACAGAAGATGGTGGTTACCTACAAAGATTGGCATGAGATGCTCCCCTTTGCTTTGCACGGATATCGTACTTCGGTCAAAACACCAACTGGGGCAACTCCATTCTCATTGGTATATGGGATGGAAGCGGTTCTTCCTTTTGAAGTAGAAATCCCTTCCCTTAGAGTGTTGATGGAAACACAATTAGAAGAAGTAGACTGGGTTCAAGCTCGGTTCGATCAACTAAACCTAGTCCAACTACCTTAACCTGAATTCCTTGCTCAATTTGCAAAACCTTGGTCCTTTGTGTTAGCAACGTACCCGCTCCTTGACTCCTTCTAATCTCCTTCTTCAATGTGCTTCCAATTTTCCTTTCAACTCTCTATTTTCAGTGCTAGTTGTGTGCTTATCCTCACTCTACAACCTTTATTTTAATGGTCATAAAGTGTAAAACGAAACTTACATTAAACATGTGGTTAATGGTTAATCAATGGCCATTCAAGATGGTTTTCCAACCCCATCCCACCCTTTTAGAAGGCTAGGATTTTCTGCCCCATCACATTCATGCAAAAAAGAATTTGGCAAAAATAACCTTATTTCACATCAATCAAGGTTCAAACCCACAACCATCCAATCCCAAAGCAAAGGCACAACCAATTCAACCAATTCATGTTTCATGATAATTTCTATAAATCTAAGATTATATTATCACTCATCATGATCAAGTATATTACCAAAATAATAAACAATTGGCATACGTAGGACTCAAACCCAAGTCCCTTCATAACAATCAAGTACTCTCAACCATGTGAGCTAGTACTATTCTACATCATAAAATCAGCATTAAATTCCATAAAGGTTGAGAAAGAAGGAATTGTCCTTGGTCACAAAATTTCAGAAAGGGGAATCTAGGTTGATCGAGCCAAGGTGGAATTGATAGCAAAACTTCCACCACGTACCAATGTTAAAGGAATTATAAGTTTCTTAAGGCATCATGCTGGATTCTATAGGAGATTCATTAAAGACTTTTTAAAGATTGTTAAATCTCTAAGCAACCTCTTGATCAAGGATGCAAAATTTAATTTTGATGAGATGTGTGAAGAAGCCTTTGCTACGTTTAAGAAGAAATTAAGCTCAAAATCCTAAACTATATATAATCCTATACTATAATTCAATTTCCTTTACTAAGCTCTAAATCATAAACTATAAACCTTAAAGGAAGGAACTATTTTATTAGTAACAATTATCTTAAATTTTCTATTCTACTAATATAATATGTTTGAGTGTAATTTTACATTATGAAAATATTTTTCTTTCCTCTCATTCTTATTTCCTTTGCATGTTTCCATTTCTCGGAAAATTATTCTTCTCTCAATTGTTGTAAGGATGTGTACTAATCCATCAAGTACCATATTCAATAGGTTTACTTGAAAAAAAACAAATTCTTATATACGAAAAATACTATAATTTATGATTATAATATCGTCTAAAGTACCAATCCCTAGAATGCTACTACCAAATACCAAAATATATACTAGCTGCCCTTCTAGAGGGATTTGAATGAAAAAAGAAGAAGTAATAGTAGGATATATTATTAGATGCATCGAAAATATCGAAAAGCTTAGGAAATTGAAAAGGAAACAGAAATTACGTAGGCATCGGCTTCATTTTCCCACTTCCCTTTCCTTCTTGGACTTTGTTTTGTTCTGAGAACACAAAAATAAAGGAAATAAAACTATTTGTTTACGTTATTGTATTACTATTTTATTTTTTGTAGATTGTGTCTAAAAAATAATTATGTTCAAAGCATAATTGAGTCAAGAAAAATTTAAAACGTAGTAGGTCACATGTTTGTGGTATTTTTGGATTGATATAAAAGAAACAAAGGAAATAACGTACTTTAGATTTTACGTTACCACACTGCCCTTTCCATGCTTTTTATCTTTGTGTTTTTGTGTCAATCATGCTCAAAGGTATAAAGGTGATAAGAAAAATTGAAAATAACGGTGGATCCTAACTATATCACCTTTTCATTTGTGACAGTCTAAATTTTTAAATGAACAATTTCCAATAAATTTATGCAACCAATTGGTATTTATTATTTTTTACTTATTTTTCTTTATAAAGGTTATTTTTTTAATTAATATGTTACTCTTAAAAATGGATTGTTTGAGTGTTAAAAGTTATATTATTTTTTAAATATTAGTAAGTGGAGTTCATACGTACAGGGATATAAAAAAATTCATACTTACGAGTATTTGTGACGGATAGAACATAAATATTATAAATTGATATTCACAGGTAATAGGTACGGGTGTTTTTTATATCTGCATACATGTTAATGGGATGAGTACGAGATCATAATATCTGTATCCATTGATACGCGTACCTACTATAACTTAATCTAGATTAAAAAAAAACATGATTAAAACACTAACGTATTTTGAATGAGTTAATTTTGATCAATTGGTTTTAAAAAATCTTCATTTCTTGGTAAATTGTCATTCAACACTATTTAAATGGATTATTTGTACTTTGTTTAAAATTTATGAATATTGTGCATTGTATTTTTAGTTGAATATGGTTAAAATATGTTATTAAATTATTTTTTTTTATAAACATTTGTGGGTATCCGTGGATATTAAAAAAATCTATGAATACCCATATAACACATACCCACACAAATATAAATACATATATAGATACACGGAACAAATATTTATCTCACGAATAAGAAACGCAGAAGTTACTATTTTTATGCTACCCGTCTCATTGACATTCTTACACATGTATTTTGTGTTAAGATAGAATAATAGAAATGGATGAAAAAGTTAATTAAAATATTTTGTTGTCATGTTACTCTTTCCATAACCTTTTGTTTACATGTGACTCTAAGTAATCATTTATTCCCAAAACTAGTTTATGAAAAGAATGAACCATAACTTTGTTTGACCATGTTATTATTCTTCCATCCTCGCTATTCCTTGTGTTTATCTAAGTTAAAATCAATTGTAGTAAAGAGAACGTGTTGAAATAAATCAATTGGAGAATTGTAAGAATATATCATGGATTTCATTATTCATAACTCATAATTTCTGCTTCTTCAAGTCATAATATGTATTTGAAATTTTGTCTTTTGATTATTATGAATATGACCTTAATATTTCATCCTCAAATCGATTATAATTAATAATAATTACTATTTTTTAAATATTTTTTTCTTTAAATATCGGATGATTTTGTTTTTAAAAGAAGTTGGAATGTAAAAAAGAAAATATATTTAAATTATTTTTAGTTTTGATTTTGAAATGATGCAGATGGTTTTATATATAATAAAAAAAAAGAAAAATAAGTATATTTGGAATAAAAGGTGACAAAATTTTATTATTTTCTTTCAAGCCACTTTCTTGTTTTCTTATATCATGGTCTATGATAAGCGAAGATTATATATATATATATATATATATATATATATATATATATATATATATATATATATATATTAAAAAGGAAAAATATATTATAATTTTTATAAAAATAATAAATATATAATTATTATTGTGTAAATTAAAATTATATATATTAAATTATTAATATAAATTATAAATTATTATTATTATAAAGAAATTACTATTTTATAAATTAGCAAACATACGTATACCAGTGCGTCTGTATGTATAATTTTTTTTTAACTTTTATAAAAATTTAAGTTAAAAAAGAAAATAAATATATAATTAATTTTTAAAATAGTTATTAAATATAAAATTAAAAAAATAATATATGTACAAAAAAAAGTTTTTAAAATAACAAATAATTTTCTTTTTAAAATAATAAATAAAATTAAATTATTTATAAAATAATTAAAGATAAAATTGAAATTATAACAATTTTTTTTATATATTATTATAGATTAGATTTTTGGTTGAAAAATCGATAAGTATGTACAAGTGTGATATATGGATAGATACCTAAATTAAAATATAGGTTTTGGTAAATAGTCTCTATTTTCACTTTCTTTCCTTTTTACTCTCTTCTTTATTCTCTCCTATATTTATTCTCTATGAGAAATATAGGTTATTGAAGGAAGAAAGAAACCGAAAAAAGACAAGACAACGATGCAATCAAGGCTTTCTCTACTTGGACTCTTCTTCTCTTCCACTCCTCTCTATCTACCTTCATCTTCATTGGAGAATCCAAAACACCAACAACCTTCCTTGCTTTTTCACTCCCCAATTTCGACCACCTCGTTTTCACTCTCTCCATTTCTGTCAAACTGTCTCTGTCACAGACTCAATAATTGAACTCAACCCACCAAACCCTTCTCAATCACCTAACAGGAAGAATCACAGTACTCCCATCAAGTGCAGGGTTCTTCCACGTGCTGCCTGAAAAAAGTAACAATTTCCAGTGTTTGTTCTTCGTTCACCCCAACCCTGTAGTTTTCATCGCTATTTCGATTTTTGGGCATGCGCTGAAGCGTTCAAGTTTTGATTTTTATTTTGTCGGATCGGCATGGAACCAGAACATTCTGATTCGAACATGCTGTTGTTTCTGCCGGACGATGTTTTCGCCGTCGTTTCTGGCTTCCTGTCGCCGAGAGACGTGTGCAATCTGTGTCTGTGCTGTAAGAGTTTGAACGCTCTTGTGGCCTCTGAGAAACTCTGGCTCACGCAATGTGACGATTTGGGCATAGTGCCCCACAAGGACCTTGTGGAATGGAGAAAGGGTGTGGCTTCTTACAAGGCACTTTGTCGGTTTCTGGTGGGTGTGAAACCATTGATTGGAATATGGGTTCACCAAAATCCTGAGCTTGGGAACGTGGTGTATGTGATGCCTGGTTTCGTCTCTGTTGTTGGGTGCAGGATAATTCCCCAGGAGCTTGGTCCTTTGGGGATTGAAGAGGGTCCCATACTGTGGGCTTCTGTGTTTGAGGTGGTTAGTGATTATGATGGTTCCATGATGTTTTTTCTTCATGGGAGGGAGAAAGGGGTGAATTATGTTTATCCCGGTTCGGTCAAGCTTACAGATAAGTCATGTAATGTACTGTTGCTTGAGGTTGAACCTGGGGGGTGTAGCAGTGTTAGTGCTTTGTTGCAGAGTAAGAGCTTTGTGCATTACTCGGGCTTGGAGTCTTCATCGTCGAGGAAAGTTTGTAGGTCGATTAGTGATGTTTCTAGTTCACAAAGGGTGGTTGGAAATGGTGAAGGGATGGTTGGTTTTGGGAAGTTAGCTTTTAGTGATAGGAGAAAGTTGCTTGAGGTTACTACTAGCCATGTTCGACAAAAGGTCCCGGATAAGATGATTGGGCCATTGTTTCCTAGGTTGAGGGATGATGAGGAGAATTTTCAGAAGGATTTGGCGCTTTTGTGGGAAAGAAGATCACTCCTTAGTCAAATGTACAAGGGTGGTAGTGGTGAGGTTGATGAGTATAAGTTGAGTTCTCAAGAGGCAGTTGATCCAACCCAGTTGGAATTGGGTGATGTTAGGGCGAGATTTGACCTAAGGTCTGTCTCTCATCCTCTGCCTGAAGAGGATGGTAACACTCAATGCATCAAGAGGAAAGGCCTTAGGGGATATTTCTGGAATGGCATTAAGCAAATGCTTGGAAGATCAAATTCAATGAATGGCAATCATTCGGTTTCCAAGAAGCTTATGTCAAGCGGTGAGATTAGGCATGCACGGCTTCAAGAATTCCTTAGATCGAGTGACACAGTAAGGCTAACCTTAAAAGCATCAACTGTGAAGCTATCTTCTTACCGGGCATGGCCAAATATGCACGACAGTAGGTTTGCCCTTTACAAGTTGCCATTGCGAGTTCCTAGAGATGACCAAGAATATGCTGGTTTATGGGGAGGAACTTTTGGTTGGCCTCCTGGAAAACCTTCTGAAGACAAGCCTGGAAAGGCTTTGTTCTTTCTCCTCCTCTCTTATGAGGAGTTCCAGGGACAACAGCTTCTCATTGCAACCAAAATTTTGGAAGGCACACACTATGTTTTGCACCCTAATGGTTCAGCAATGTTCACAGCAAATATCAATGAACCTTCGTCAGAACCCTTTCCCTGGGACACTGATGCAGACTTGGTTCCTGTGAATGTCAACCATGCTTTTGTGGGAGAGGGTATTGCAAGTGGTTATGGATTCAGATACCCTGGATCAAAGCCTGGTTCCCTCTTTGTTTTTCAAAATGGCATCCTTGCTTTCATGTGGAAGGAGTCAAGAATTGTTTTGACCTTGCAAAGACTTAACTTACAAGAACTATTGAAGAAGGGTGAAAGGGTATCTTCTCTGCCTCCGGTCACCAATTTTTCATATCTGACAAAGTCCTACTCGAATGTGTTTGCTGGCCTCCCCAGCTCTTCCAATTTTTTGTCTTCACCAAGGTTGGCCTTAACCACCTTCTTTTCTTTAAACTTTCCCCTCAATCTGGCATATCTTATTACTTTGTGGTTTGCTAATATCTTTTGGAATTAGGAATTTTTTGGACTTGTCACTTGAAGTATTGATAGGATGCCATTATACTTCCCTGTCTTCTGAGTATCATTCTCAAAGTTGGTTAATTTAACATACTAATGTACACCTGTCATCTGTTTATTGTTATTATATTGATATTGAAAAATGACTCGTGCTGAAATTTTATTATATTTAGGTTGGCTTTTGGGCTTCCAAGAATATTAAAAGAACTGTTGTCACCAAACAACTTATCTGCCTTAATAGACTCCTTTTCTTAGTACAACAAGCATATATTATCCTGCTTTGGTAGCATGATAATATTGTCCCCAGTTGCAGATGGATTATCAATTCATTAGTTCGCTATTGTGGTTTTTGGATGTGTCATTATTTTAAGGTGTGTTGTTGTTGTCTTGATGTTTAACAATAATCTTTCATAAACTAGGAAAGTTAGAAGAATAATAGGGATCATCAAGTTACTAAATTTACTGAAGATTAGAAACGTATCAGTGCAGCAACAATTTTGGAATCTTAGCTTATATGTCTACATCAATACGATCAATCTAGTAAGGAAAGAATGTTGTCCACAAATCTGACGGCAGGGGCAGCGCCAATGTAACGTTCCCTCATTCAATGTATTGAATGCACTGTAACATCATTACTTAGTATTAGAACAATGCAAGAATTGTATTGTATCTCGATTAGAGATGGTGTCTCACAAAACAGAAGCCAGAAGATAATTACATAAACTATGCCTCTTTTGTTGTAAGATTGCCCTATTTTGATTCATTGTTTTGTTATCTCCCTTTATAGTGCTAGAAAATCTGAGATGTATGCAATTGAAATCATTGGAAAACTGATCCTAAATGCTGGTTACAATTTACCAGTGTAGACCATTCCCTTTTTAACATAAATCTAAGCCATGATTTCATGTTTCTGTACAGGAATGGACAATAGTATTGAGTGCCCTTTTGATGTGGGACCAGATTATGATTGACAATGAATATATTCTACAAGCTGTTGGTGACTGAGGGAATTACATTGCTTGTGGCTGTCACAGAGTAAATTTTCCCTGCTATGATGTTTTCATGTTACTGCTTCTTGTGATTTGACAAGTAATGTATTATGAATTGCTTTTGTTGTGAGATAGCATCCCATGTTCTACAGGAATATCAGGCTGTTTGTTGTGCTATATACTGAAGAATGAATTGAGGATCTTCATAGTCTTTCTCTCTACATTTGATATATAATTTGACATGATGTTGCAGACACATTAGCTTTAAAACATTTTTTTTATTTAATTCTAATTTGTAAATATGAAAACTAAACTGATTTCATATCAGTTTGCAGATAGCCCCAGCTTTTTTTAGTTATTTGGACTGCACAGGTAACTAGTATCACAAAATCTAATGAAATTTAATAGAGCGTATTTATAATTTGACCTAAAGTTTACCAACAAAACATGAAAGAATTTTGATAACTCCTCCTGAAATTTATTGAAAAAAAAAATCATTACTATAAAGTTGTGATTGAAGTCTATGTCAATGGTCGTAGTGAGAAGTAAAGCAACTTTAGTGGCTTCACCAATATAAAGATAACTCAGAAAAATGAGAAAAGGATAACTTTATGTTATCTTTAATTTTCCCTGTTCATCCCAAAATGATAAAAAAATAGTCAGTAATTTATCAAGTATTATTGTTTACAGCAAAAATTATAAATTTGTTAAATTATTATATTTTACATCAAAAAACTATAAGCAGTTAACTAGTCATAGTTTGAGAACTTTTTTAAATAAAATTTTAACTAAATTCGATTTCATGTGTTTTAAAGTAATTTTATCTGCAGAACAGAATATATTTTTGTATGGAAGTAAAATGCAATGATCCAATTATAATAGATAATTCTACCAAATAGGTTACCACATTATCTGGATTAAGCCCACAATTCAAATAGTATAATATTATGTCATGTACAGCCCTCAATTACAAAATATATTTATATACACATTTATGCTGCAAACTACACACTAGCTTCACACACCGATAGATACCATAACCACAATCAAACACCGATAAGCTAGAATGAATTTAAATCATACTACATCCAAATTAACATCAATCCGTAAGAACTATTCATCCTTTCATATATCACATATCATATTAAAAACATCAAATGTCTAAAGCATATCACACAAACAAAGTCCTCATGGTTCATTTATACACAACAAAGATATCTAACTCAACCTATGGAGGACAAGTGTATTTTGTAGAATCTGAGATTCTGCACCTGTCATCACTCACCCATTCCTACCTCCTAGGAGTTATAGCTATATCATGGTCGAACCACATTGCAATTAAAGAGTATGACAATATAAATTATATATTTGCGAGTCTGATATCTTATCGAAGCTCTAGATAAGAATCTCCTTTGACTCTCAACTAAGTATCTTCCTCTATATAAGTTCAATATTAACAGAGTCAAGATAACCTCGTTACGCACTTTGTCGTTGATACAATTTGCACAACACCATACAATAGTATTTATGCCCTAGAAATCACTACATTCGCATTCCATATAATTCATACCAAATCACGCAACACAATACATGAATTAAAGACTATATTCACAAGATCATGAATGTATATTCTTGCTCAACAAGTCCCCAATGAGACTCACTCATCAACTACATCACTCATCCAACAAAAATATATCATTGATACTCTTTGTTTCACATAAAAGTTCTTGCTCAGCGAAGTGTAGGCTCACCCAACAAGAGAGTACTGGTACTAAAATTCTCAAAATTCACTCAGCAAAAATCCTCTCGTCCAATGAGTCAAGCACAAACCTTGCTCTTGGGTTTTTGCCATTTTTATTTTCGTTCAACTACTCTTTTACTTGTCCAATGAACCTACCATTTGGCACTACTTTTGGCAAGTTATCCCAACAAGTGGTAGTTCACCCACCAGAGCTCTCTAAAATACAAATTTTGCATTCTCGCTTAGCGAGCCATAAACTCACCCAACAACTTTGCATGATTATGCAAAGCCAAATTTGATAAGCCCTGTTCCTAATTAATTTATCTAGGCATTCCACCAGTTTTTTCAAATAGAAACACAATTTTATAAATATACTAATGCCTTAGACAAATCAAACCAAATCACACAATCAATTAAAATTTTTCTCAGTGCAAAAGTAGCTCAAAATACATACCAAAAATCAACACAATTCACTATACGTAGACAAATAAGTTTATATAAGATTTTTACACAACTAGGACATCATATTTCACAATAAGTCAATTCAATCTCTTCACATAGCAACAAAATCTCAAATTGAAACTAGTTTCCCTTATTTGATGTAAAAAATACCATTGACTCTAAGTTGCTCCCAAAGTTCTATAACATACAACATTCTCTAACTACCTACACAAATAACAAATTAAAGAACTAAACATATCACCATGATCACATTTAGACAGAGATTCACTTTGAGCGAAATTTAAGGTCCATACATGGATTCTATAGCCATTTGCACCTCAATGTTTCTAGAAATAGAGAAAAAGTAAATTTATCATGTTTTCAACTTTGATTGGGCAAATACGTAAAGTTCTCAATTATGACTTCACTGGTGATTCATAATCATTGAATAGATGAATGATGGAGTCAGAATCTTATACAAAATTTTATAGAAAACGTAAAAGAAATTTTAAAGCAAATTTTTAAAAAGATAGAGTTTTAACAAAATGAAACTCGATAATTAAAAAGTTATTTATAATTCAATCTTTTAATAATAAAATAATCGAATATCATCTTTTAAAAATTATTTTTACTATACTTTACTTCTTTTCTAATTTCTTAAATAAAATTATTTCAATTTTTTTTGTCATTAAATCTATCCGTCAGAGGGTTTTTTCTTTTCACTTTCATAATTTTTTATCTCACATCCCTAATATATAAAAGGATTTGATATTATAAAACTTTACAATCAATTTTAAATTATATTCTATTGAAGATTAATCATTGTCAAATAAACTTTCCTTCCAAATGTTCTTTTCAGAATTATTTCTCAAATAATTGGGACTTGGGAAATTCCCTTTCCCCAAAACTTAGATATTGGTACATATTCTCTATTTGATTGTTAGAGTTCATAATTTGAACTAATAATTTGAAATCCCTTGCTTTAAACTACAGGCTAGGTTTGCCAAATTCACAAATCTCATGTTGAAATATATTTGTCCATAACTCATTTAGAAGATCTAATTTGGAAGCTTTTGAATTTACTTCATATCATATTTTCTAGGATGTGTAAAACTTTTAAAACATTATTTTTGACATTCCATATGAAAAAATATATATTTAGATAAAAGGTAAAAGTATCTTTTTGTTTAGAGATGTCAAAATGGGTTTCGATCTATGAGTTAATATATGGGTTAGAATCAGGTTTTGTTGAGAAATTTTCATTTTTTTCAAGAGTGGGTTGAACTGAATTTGGCTCACTTAACCCACAGGTTAAATGGGTTCGAGTCGGATTGAAGATGGGTTGCGCAACAACAACACTATTAATTATTTGATTAACTTACACATTTGGTCCTTATTTTCGTTCACTTTTATCAATTTAGTCATATTTTTTTTGTTCAATTTTCGTCAATTTTATTCAATTTGGTCTTTTTCTACTAACGTCATTTAAATGACTAACGGTAATGAACAATGACCGTCACGTATCACTTGGTGATTTTTTTGGTTTTCTTAATTTTTTCAATTTTTCAATTTTTTATTAATTTTTTTAATTTTTTGTAATTTTTGAAAAAAATGTCCATGTGTCAACCTAATAGCATGCTACATGTCAGAGTTAATGTTTTATATTTAATTTGGTCCTCATATGTTATTTTTATTCAATTTATTTTTATTTTTTTGAAAATGGAGAAATTTTGTCCCTCTCCAAATTGAGACCAAATTTAATTTTTACAGAAATGTTAAAAAAAATTTATTAAACATTTTTTGTTTAGCACATGCAGGTCTTTAAGGGTAAGACAAGTTCTTGGCCAAACACGGTATTGAGTGGGATTTTTGGTCCAGTAAAAGGGAAACTTAGGACTTTTGTCATCAAAATAGAAGTATTCAGCCTTAGTTGACCTGATAAATACATTAAAGAATCACGTCTTGAACTTCTTAAATGATTGGGTGTAAGATGCTAACAGGCAATGGTGACTCTAACAACCAGATTAGGTACTGTAATATTGCAAAAACACCTAGTGTAAGACTCGAGAAATTTAAATAATTAAATAAATAATTATTTAATCAATGCGGGTAGTGGGAACCTTTATTGTATTTAATGCTAACTTTCATGACGTGGAAAAGTACTAGCTTAAGTGGTTGAGAGTATCTGGTTATGTTGAGAGGACTTGGGTTTAAGTCCTATGTATGCCAATTGTGTGATTATTTTGATGGTATTATTTTTATTATATGTTTGATCATGATGAGTGGTTAGAAATTCCTATATGTATAGGAATTTTCAAGAAAAATGAATTAGCTTGATGGTTCTGCATTGATTTGGTAATTGCATGGTGGTGAGTTTGAATCTTGGCTAGAGAAAAACCATAACATATTTTTTATGCTTTGCTTTGGGAACAAATTTGGGGAGATGAAGAGCTGGTGATAGGTTCCACGAATTTGGACACAGACAAAGAGCTTAATTTGAATTGATTAGCTATTAAGGACCAATTAAGGAATTGATTTGAATTTTATTTTATTTTAATTTAATTAATTTCATTTAGGGCTAGTAAAGTGAGGAAAACCAGCCATCAAACTGCACTGAGACGCTACATTGAGAGTGGTTTTAAGGACTATAGTGTGAGAGACCAAAGGGAGGACACTTAGATCAAGGAGAAAGCTAGAACGTTTTTTGAGTGAAGAACCTATGTTAGGGGAGTTCCACTTCGTTGTTAATTTTGAAGGTTTATAATTGCGTGTTGTGATGGATGATTGGAGTGCATTTTCTGCCATTTTCACTATGAGTTTCTTCGTGTTTTTGGAAATTTCCAAAAACCGTCTGGCGATGTTGAAGGCCCTCCAGGCGACTCATGCTAGAATAAATTTTTTGGATTTTTGTCATATGAACCACTTGGCAGCTACGTGTTGTCTGCCAGGTGACGCTAACTGGTTTGCCAGTTCCTCGTATTTTCGTGAGTTTCATGATATTAATGATGCCTGAATGAGTTGTTATATATAATCGTGTATTTGTCTATGTATTTATGTGTCTGAGATTGTATTATTTGATGGAATAATTGGGTGATTTTACTATGTGGTTATTGTAATTGGATGAACTGTTTAAATGATTAACCATGAGGGTGATGTTGGGACTCGAGATTGGATGAGAAACCTTGAATCCAGATTATGAATTGAATTATTTGTTGTGATAAATAAAATGTATGAAAGCTTGAATATAATTGTATGGCCAGACTACGAAATTGCATGAATGTGTATGATTATAGGGGGTTTTACGTCTCGCATTTGTGCAGGAAAGCCTAGGAATTTTCCAAGTTTACAGGCCCCACCTAGCGGTACTCGAGTTGCTGCCAGGCAACGTACCAATGTAGAGTTGCACTATGGTTTTGTTCTTTCGCGTAGGTTCTAGAAAATTTGTCTGGAATATTTATATGCATAATATGGAGTATTGGACAAGGAGTATTGGAAAGGGAATTTTAGAATGAAAGATTGATTAAGTATGGATGAATATGTGATACTTGTGTAAAAGAGGCTAAATGGTGTAGTCATTGTTAGGACTGTATCAGTGAACCTACCTTGGTCTGGAATTCATTTATGTGCCACCTATAATTTGGCTTTACCTAATAAGTTATGCATTATTTTGGTGAAAAGGAAAAAGTATGGAATGGAAACTTGGTATAGCGTGTGTGATTGCATGATTTTAGCTTATGAATTCAAAAGGTAATTATTGTGTTATTTTGATAATGTTGCGGTAATATGGTCTATTTGAGTACTGTGTGTATGCGCAAATTGTGATGCGGTAGGTATTTTCATGGCACGCTTTACTTGAGCAATTAAATGGTGTAATAAATCTATAATGCTTGTGAGTGGTTGGACTGTATAACAATTATTTTATTATGATGGTTCCGTCAGGCGGAAGCAATCTATCAGAGACTAGGAAGGCGCGTGACGCTTGGCGGCGTGAGTTTCCCGCTAGGTGGCTTGGAGTGCGAATGCACCTAGCGATGCGGTGTGTGGCGCCAGGCGGTTTCGGATGTAGTGATGGATTACGCGAGGGATTCTACACAGCTTTGGATGGAGGTCTTGATGTGATGCCTTGTTGGGGCCCCAATTACGAGTGCAACTTGTATTGGGGTAACACGTGGTTACTCGATGTTGTAGCTTGGTGGTTTTGGAGGTCTAGTGGAGTGTGCAAGATCGTGGCTCGTACGGATGGGTTCTGAAAGATTGCCCTCCTCGGTGATATCCGACGAGTTTAGTGGTCTTGAGACAAATACGGACTGCGGTTCGTATTGAGAAACTCCACTTCGTGTTGCGCATTGTGGACGTGACAAGTTCATTCCCACATATGGACTATTAGGTGGTGGCTTGTAGTAAGAGGGGCGAGTAAACACTCGTGGCAACAAGGATCAATCAATGTAATCATCAAAGGGTGTAGAATCAAGAGGCGTTCAAAGGAGGAGTTAAGAGTTTGGGACCGAGATTGGAGTGTATCAGAAGTGTTGAGGGTTTTTAATTTGTTATTTTAATATACCTTGTGTTGTATATTTTAATTTTGAGCTCACCCTATCTGTGTGTGTTTGGCGATCATCATATAACTCGTTACATGGGAACAAATGTTGATGCAAGTGAGCATGTGGATACTTAGAGCTGGAGTGGGGCCAACATGGAAGTTTTTACATAGAGATGCTTTTATGGATTGTTTTTGTAATTAGTGTTATGAACCGTTTTATTATTTGTAATAGTTGAATGCCTTTATGGATTTTTTTTTTTTTTTTATTTGGTGCGTTTGAAATAAAGTTTTTAT
>Ga0209589_1009208_pt1 | contig 15023 bp, 7 predicted proteins | sample CowpeawhiteBW_FD_187525 | JGI IMG/M metagenome (GOLD analysis project Ga0209589, IMG submission 187525) | Root nodule microbial communities of legume samples collected from California USA - Cow pea white BW (SPAdes) (version 2) | ecosystem: Host-associated > Plants > Roots > Nodule | place: USA... | reverse complement strand
AAAAAAAAAAAAAAAACAGGAAGACGGGTGGCGGTTTCGTTTAGGATAGATGTTCAAAAGTTTCCGCTGAAATTCACTATAGCTTTAGAGTTTAATTTGTGATGTGTTTGGATGAAACAATTTAAAAGAATAATACATTATTTGAAGAATTTGAAATTCTTCCAAGGAATGAAAATGACATAAAAGAAAATTGAAATTGAAGAATTTTAAGAAGGTATTTCAAAAATCTAAAATAGTACAATTTAAAACTCACTACAAAAATAGGTGGAATTGAAATTTCACAAGTTGTGGAATTACTCATTCCTTAGGACAAAAAAAAAATTCATTAATCCAAAACGTCGAGTCGAGTTGGACAGAAGGTCGAGATGACTTGATTTGGACCGAAGGTCGAGCCAACCCCGCCTAAGACGAAGGGCGTGTCGAGCGCGCCCGAGTTAATGGTCGAGCCAAGCGGGCCCGAACTAAAGGTTGAGACGAGATGGCTCTGAGCTGAGTCGACTTAGGGTGAAGGTCGAGTTGGGTTGGCCTTGGCCAAATGCCAAGCTGTGTTGGCCCTGACCGAAGGTCTAGATGAGATGACTTCAAATCGAGTCGGTCTAGGTCAAAGGTTGAGGTTAGTCACCTATTTCACTCTGTTTCACAGGTTGAGCTGAGTAAACTTAGGCCAAAAGTCGAGCCGAGCCGGCCAGGACTGAAGTTTGAGCCGAGTCGAGTCAGGCCAAAGGTCTAGACGAGATGGTTTTTAGTTGAGTTGACCTTGAACAAAGTTTCGAGCCAAGTTGGCCCAGATTAAAGGTCGAGTTGAGTTAGTCTAGACAAAAGGTTTACACCCATCTACCATAGTTGAAGGTTGAGTTGAGTTGAGTCAACTCGAGTCGAATTGGTTCGAATCGGCATAGGTTGAATCAATTCAAATTGTGTCAAGGTCGAGCCGATTCGAATCAACCTAGGTCAAACTAGTTGAGGTCGAGCTAATTTAAGTTAGATTCAAAGGTAGAGTTGAGTTGGTCATAAAATAGAAATTAAATTGCTTTATCCGAATAAGAAAATTGAAAAATAAGATATTTCAATTACTTCATGAAAACTAATTATTTAACAAATGAAGAGCATTCAATTACATGTATTTCAATTATTAAGTATTTCAATTTCTTGAAATTGTTGAAATCCCTCATCCAAACAACAAGATTGACCTTCGCTTTTTAATTTAGTTCTCAGTCACAAGTTTTGAATCTAAGATACTTTTACAATTGTGCCTCTTTTATGTTTCGTTGGATGATTATGTAATTAAACTATAATTTTAAAAATAAAATAGCATTAAATTGGGAATATTTTGGTCATTAATGTATAATAATATTTTAGGTCTAATTTATAAATTAAATACCAATTTATTATGACAATACTAGTACAAATATTATGTCCAAAAGCCTTATCCAAAAGCCCTATATTAAGGTCATTTTTTTTCAATTATAGTCCTTATAGGGAGACAAGTATAAATTTTAAAAGTAATGACAGAAATGAAAATTTAAAGAAAAGGAAGATTTAAATATAAGAGAGATAAAGCTTATAGGGGAGGAAAATAGAAGATATAAAGTTAAGGGAAGCTAAACTTAGTAGATGATGTATGTTTAAGGGGATGTTTGGAAGGAGAAGTTATAGCTCTAAACAATGTTTGGTTAAAGCGATGCAAACAAGAAGAAGACGAAAAATTTGTTTCTTTAGTTTCTCTTTTCTTCTACTCTCACTAACACAAAAAAGACAATTTACGTCTGCGATTTTACGTTTGACCAACCAGAATCAAACATAAACAATGACCAATGACAAACTTGTAACTAAATTATCAATTTTTACGTCTGACTAACATTAGTCAGACTAATCAGACGTAAATTTACGTCTGATTACGTCTGACAGGAGAAATCAGACGTAAATTTATGTCTGATTTCTCCTGTCATACGTAAATTTACATCTGATTTCTCCTGTCAGACGTAAATTTACATATGTTTAGTGCAAGTCAGATGTAAATTTACGTCTGATTAGTGCAAGTTAGACGTAAATTTACCATTTTTGAACTGCACCGGTAAGATCAAGTGATTAATTGTTGAAAGGTTAGTTTGTCTTTTGATTCCGTTTTGGTGCACCTCCATTTACCTTGAAACCCCTAATTTTTTGCAATTTTTGGTAGAGGCAGCGACAATGAGAACAAAATTGCAGCGATGACGGAACTGTAGCGGCGGAGGAACTGCAGCGACGACAGTCGACGTGCGGTGGTGGTCATTTGGTTGAAGTGCAACAACAAAGGATTGTGGTTGAAGTGCAGCGACAAAGGACTCTACAGCGACGGTAGCAGTGGCAGAGGACTGTGCAGCGGCGGCAACAGCGACAGAGGACTATGTAGTTGCCACACCATTGCAGAAATGTGAGCAACCACCATGGAAGCGCGACCACGACGCAAATAGTAGAACCTTCACACATGAGACGAACCAGAAACACCGTCGCAGCAACCACCGCGACCTTCAAAAGTGGCACCTGTTCGAACTTCCAACACAAAGCTTCATTCACACATCACTTTCTGCATCTCTTTCGTGAACCTATGGCAGCAGCTTTGTGAAACGCGAACTCGTCGCCATTGTCTCCCACCTACAGAGCTTAATCTAACTTTACGTCTGTTCTCTTGGGTTAGACGTGAATTTATGTTCGGTTTAAAGTTAGACATAAATTTACAACTACCATTACTACGTCTGACATGAACCAAACGAGAAAAGCAAAAAGCACCAGACGTAAAAGACCTTTTTTCTGTTAGTGTCTATGCTTTGACATATGTAACAAAGTAAGTTATAACGTATAAGTTTTCATTAACTATTTACTCATTGAAATTTGTAATCATAAAGAAAGTTTACATTTTCCTAATATAATCAATCATAATTAAATTTTAGTGATAAAGTTTGAAACTCCATTAAACTTATGCTACATTGTTACTTATTTGTTTAAAATGGGTTTTTGATGAAAATGTTTAGAAAGTTTAACATGGTAAAATCTCTTTTTGAAAATATGAATGTTTAAATTTTATTGGTTTAAGTACTATAAAAATGAGGAAGATTGTTAGAGAAAAGTTCACCAATACCAATTTATTTTTAAATGCTTTACAAACATGAATTTTTTAATGGAAGTGTTTTGTTTAATTGACAACCACATAACATCATGCATGTATATATTTCTCTGATGAGTTTTCCCTTGGATAAACGATGAAGACATGTGGTCTTATGTACAATTATAATATTATAAATACTTATTCTATGTTGTAGAGAATATTTCTTTTGCTTGTCTTGCAAAAGGATCTTAAGAAGGTTCATTTACATCAAAGATCTCTCAAAAAATGTTTTAAAGTTGCTCTACACCAACAACCATTTTGAAAAGCCTTCATGTCACAAAGACCATCAACTTTGTACGATCTTGTTTTATGCCAATTTGGACATAACCTTTTTAAACATATTTCTAGAGTGTATTCATTGAAGAAAATTCGCTTAACAAATTCAACTTTGCTTAATGAAATATGAACACTTTGCAAGTTTTTCTACATAATTTCACTTAGCCATTTCCAAATTTCCTTACCCATTTTTCAATCAGCTCAATGTAGGCTGGATATCCTTTAGCAGACCAGCTTGGCTATGGCATTTTTGGCTTGGCTCAACCAATTTTAAACATTGCATCTGCCTTTAGAGCAAATATGCTTAGCATATGGGAGTTGCACTTATCACCATCACTTCTTCTCCACTTTTCCTTCCAGTTCTACAAATCAATTTTCTCGAGTAGTTCTCCTAATTCTATCATTTTCCTCCTTTCATAGTGAGAAATGTGATACATAACAAATATAGGGTTATAGGTTTTGAAATTATTACAATCATGCTAATTAGTTGTAATGAATTAACTCTCAAAATACTTCAAACATAATAGATTCTAATAAAGCGCCCAACGACATCATGACTATGCACAATAGTGATCTTTCTGTTACTCTAACCACCATACCACTCAATCAACATACAAGACACCCAAGCGAGTCCTCTTGCACCTCTATAAACACCAGTTGATATAGATTAGTCATAAGTGAATTCAACAGGTTGATTTGTTCGTATAATCTATTGATTTCACTTAACTTAGGTGAAATCAATCGATTGTATAACAATTCAACTGATTGAATACATTCATACCGAACCTATATATAACAAGCCTTTTAATTTGTAAAAAGCCTATTTTAACAAATTGAGAAGGACAAACACAAGACAAAAAGACATCTATACAATGTCATATAGTCTATGAATATAGTCCAATCATCAAGCTTCTTGATCTTCACGTCAATTCCAAATTCAACAAACCTCAAGCTTGATCATCAACGAATCTCATCAATTCTTCATCAATCACACATGATTTCATGCATTTGGTTCATCAAATCCATGTACTAAGGTCACTTGTGCTAACCACTACCACATCAATCCCTGACTAACACATTTAAAGTGATAAGACAACACAATCATTGTGGTGCTTCAGAAGAAAACCCCTCATTAATTCTTCACGACTCCCAAATTTGCCCAGCACGACAACACCCAATAAAGCATACCCAGCTTGATAACACATAGTCAAGTCTACCAGCTCAGTAACACACTAGAGCTTGCTTAAATTGGCAGCACTAAAACACGCTCTCAAACTCCACACCACCCAAAATAATACCCAGGTCCTACCCATAGACTGTAGGACATGCCAATCAATTCACCTGTAAAGTCAAATACGACCACGTACAATTCAACCAAATGACCCATCTACTTACAACATCGTAGAAGCTAGCCATAACTCGGCCAAGAGGGCAATCAGCGTTGTAACAGGCATGCCATCCATGCCAATCAAACTCCTGAGATTGTGGGGGCCTATGTACATACCTATCCAATAAATGATGCTAAGTAATGTGACCCAATAAGGCAATTAGCCTCATTACCGAAAGAACTGCAAAATATTCTAAGATACATCTATTGGGGCAAGTATTCACATAATAACGACAATTGTGACAAATCTCGATAGTTTGATTATGTCTTGATATCCTTGATATTTACAGAATATTTGGTATATCGAGTAAGGTGCCACACTATTATTATTACTATTATTATTTATTCAAGGTAAGTTGTTACTTTATTGATATTGGTTAATATTACATTACTTATTTTATCACATGGATCCAGGGGATACACACACGCTAAGATACTCATTACCTATAAATACATATAGTATTCCCCAAGGGATACACACACGCTAAGATACTCATTCTCTCTTATACAACATCCTTACTCTCTTACTAACTTGAGCATCAAAGAGTCTTTTGTAGATGGATCTTACCTTGTGTTACAATCTTTGGAAGTATCTCGTCAAGTTCCATCAAAACCAGCCAGATATTGTCACTTGCTCGAAGGCATATCTCGGTAAGAACACCTTCTATATTGATTATAACTACAATCATGGTAAGAAGATAGAAATTTACATGTCTCTTTTTACATCACTTCAATTCATAACTAATATAGAAAAGCATATGCCAATGTACATTATGTTGTTTGCTTCTTCTTTATGGTCATACTTCATATATTATGGTTCTAACAAAGTTTATATTTCACTTTCGTTATAGATAACGTGTATGTCGAGTTCATAATTAATGTAAAATGTTGAAAATAAAATTTATTCTTCTAGTAGTTAACTAAATAATGAAATAAAAATCATGCTATCTATGGACACAAAAATAAAGAAAGAAATAAAATTAATTTCTATAAAAAAAAGGAAAAAAAATCACTTTCTATATCTTTTCTAATTTTGGCAAAATAAAAGAAAAGAGAAGGCTACATCCTCCGTACAATAAGAGCTATGTTGAGGTGGCATTTAGTTTAGGTTTCTGTTTAAAGGAAAATTTATTTTTCTGTTTTGAGAAAAATTGGAGAAAGAGAATTGAATGAGGAACGAGGGAAAAAATTGAAGAGCTTAGGGTAAGCTTACTCTACGAAAAAAAAAAGAAAAAGGAGAAAGAGGAATGAGATAAATTTAAACTAAAAGAATAACTATTTTAAATTATTTTAAAAAAATATTTATATTGATTTTTTAATATAAATATATTGTGCATGTATTTATTTATTAAATATTAATTATAATTTTAAAAATTAAAATATAATATTATTTTATTAAAAAATACATACATATATATATATATATATATATATAAATGATATAATTTAAAAAAAATTACTTTATGTAAAATTTTAATTTAATTTAATTTCATTTACTTAACTTAAATTCACAACCATTATTTTCTATTTTTAAAAGTTAGCTTTTTATTACTTTTTTAAAATTGAAACAAAATGATTATCGTAAGATTAATTAGAGGTGTCAATTTAGCCCAGCCCACAGGGTTTGGTCCTGGCCTATGTGGGATAGGGCCAAAAAAGCCCACATTGAAAAAAAGCCCCCAACAAAGAAGCCCACAGGGCCAAAGACCCTACAAAAGCCCTGTGGGCCAGGGCCAACCCATGGGATTTCATCTTCCACATGAAAAATATATTATTTTTTAAAATATATTACTATCTGTGGGACAGGCCCAACGAACTGGACAAGCACGACGACCCGAATAGGTCTAATGACTCGGACCTGCCCTATGACCTCGACAAGAAAGACGACACAAACGGGCCCGATGATCCAAACAGGCCCAACAACCCAAACGGGCCTGACGACCCAGACGGGCCTGAATACAGGACAAACTCGACAACACGGACGAGCCCAACGACATGGAAGGGCCCGACGACCCGGACAAGCTCGATGACCTGGACGGGCCCAATGACCCGGACAGGACCGACGAACCTGACAGGCCCTATGACCCAAACAAGCCCGACGACCCGTATGGACCCGACGACCCGGACGAGTCCTACAACCCAGACGGGCCTGACGACCTAGATGGGACCGACAACACAAACATGCCCGACAACCCAGACGGGCCGAACGAGCCAGATGGGCCTAACGACCAAGACAGGCCATATGACCTAGACGAGCTCGACAACTCGGACAAGCCTGACAACCCGGACAGGCCCAACAATCCGGACGAGACAAACGATATGAAAAAGCCCGACGACACGGATGGGCCCGACGATCCGAACGGGCCCAATGATCCAGACATGCCCGACGACCCTAACGGGCCCGACGAACAAGACGTGCCCGACGACCCAAACGTGGCCCGACCCAGACGGGCCCAATGATCTGAACGGGCCCGACGAGCCGGACGGACCCGACGACCCAGACGGGACCATCGAACCGAACGGGCCCAACGACCCAGACATGTCCAACGACCCGAACGGGTTGTCAGGCCCATCCGAGTTGTCGAGCGCGTTCGGGTCGTTAGGCCTCGTCGGGCTCGTTCGGGTCGTCGGGCCCGTTCGGGTCGTCGGGCTCGTTCGGGTCGTCGGGCCCGTGTGGTTCGTCGGGCCCATTTGGGTCGTTGGGCCCGTTCGGGTCGTCAGGCACGTTCGGGTCGTCGGGCTCGTCTGGGTCATCGGGCCTGTTCGGATCGTCGGGCCTGTTCGGGTCGTCGGGCCCGTTCGGGTCATCTGGCACGTTTGGGTCATCGGGCCTGTCTGGTTCTTCGAGCCCGTTCGGGTCGTCTGGCACGTTTGGGTCGTTGGGCCCGTCTGATCGTCGGGCTCGTTTGGCTCGTCGGGCCCGTTTGGCTCGTCGGGCCCGTTCAGGTCGTCGGGCCCGTTTTGGTCATCGGGCCCGTTTGGATCGTCGGGCCCGTTTGGGTCGTTGGGCCTATCTGGATCATTGGGCTTGTCTGGATCGTTGGGCCCGTTCCAATCGTCGGCCCGTTCAAATCGTTGGGCTCGTCTGGGTCGTAGGGCCCATCTGGCTCGTCTGGCCCATCCGGGTTTTCGGGCCCGTTTGGGTCGTCGGGCCCGTCCGTGTTTTCTGGCATGTCCGGGTTGTCATGCCCGTCCTGGTCGTCGGGCCCATCTTGGTCGTCTGGCCTGTCCGGGTTTTCGGGTCCGTCCGTGTTGTCTGCCATGTCCGGGTTATCCAGCCTGTCCTGGTCGTCGGGCTCATCTTGCTCGTTTGGTCTGTCCTTGTCATCGGGCCCGTCTTGGTCATTGGGCTCGTTCGGGTCGTCGAGCCCGTCCGGGTCATCGGGCCCGTTCGGGTCATCGGGCCCGTTCGGGTCGCTCAACTTAATCTTTGACTCTGGCTTAATGTAGTATTATTTGGGGGGCTAACCCACCTTAGCTCTAGCCGTAACCCACTAGAGAGGGGGCTTTGGGGGCTGGGACTTTTTTTTGGCCCCTTCGTTTGGGGGTCCCCTAAAAGGGGGCTTTATGAAGAGTGGGTCAGGGTTGGCCCATGGGTTAGGGGCCAAATTGACACCTCTAAGATTAATTCTTTTAAGCCATTTCTAATTTAATAGAGACCTAACTCACTGCTTTTTGTCTATGAATGTCAAGTGGGACTATTCTGCGCACATGTGCACTCCAGTGTGAAATAATAATAATAATAATAATAATAATAATAATAATAATAATAATAATAATAATAATAATAATTTATAACAATATATAAAGAAATTTTCTTTTTTTATTCATATTTTAAAATTCTAAATTTATCTTTTAAAATATAATTATTTATTAAATTTTTAAAAATTGACCGTTATTTATATAAGTTTTTTATAAAATCGTATCTTTGTTTTTTCTTTTTCTTTTTTATTTATCAACCGTTATTCTTTCATCTTTTTTGATATATTTTATTTTATTTTTAATAAATATAATTTTATTTAATATATTAACTTAATAAAATTACAATATCATTACATATGTAAGGTCCATCAAAGTTTGGCTGGCCATTTCTGCCCTAAAGTTAAGGGCTACCCTCTTGTGTTTGGGCCTAGGGCCGGCCCAATTGATAAAACCCTTTCAGTTTGCCCTAACCCTCACTTTGGACTCTTGCAGAAATTCAACAGCTGTCACTATCCCTCCCCCCCTCACAGAACGCTCTGCTAGGGTTTGCCCTAAGGTCCACTTCGAGCTAGCTCAAACTCAGTTCCTACTCTGCGTAAGTACCCCTCCTAGCTTGTATGATTTTCCTTGGCATTATTCCAGTTAGGGCTTCGTATTAAATCCCCCTTGGTTCTGTTTCTCCGCTGTTTTCCAGCTCTTTAGCCGTTCCCAGGACAAAAATGCTAGCTATCGTGCCGCCAGGGCTTCCGTTAACCCTTCCTCCAGGTACGGGAAGTTAGGGTTTCGAGTTTGAGTTGTCCTTAATTTGTTTTTGGGTTGCATTTGATCTGTTTGAGCCTGCTGGATGTTTGTGTGGATAAATCGTTATTTGTGGTGTGTGGGATATTTCATATGAGTGAAGGATTTGGAAAATTGTATCTGCTGTAAGTGAATCCAGGGCGAGACTTGGTAATCTCGCCCAGGCGAGTCGGACTCGCCTAAGCGAGTCTGGCGGAGGCTCGCCCAAGCCTTTTTCGCCCAAGGTCGCCCAGGCGGCCAACTCTTTAATTTTGAGTGAGCAGACAACTCGCCCAGGCGAAAGGGGTCTCGCCTAAGCGAGATCCCGCATTGTTCCTGTTCCTGTTTTGTGCCCTCGCCTAGGCGGAAGGGAGGACTTGCCTGAGCGAGACCCCTCAGCCTGAGCGAGGTGTTGGGCGAGACAGTGCTGTGATTGGATGTTTGTTTATTTCTGGATGATCTGCTTTAGGTGGGTATGAATGTATGATGAGTGATATGTATATAATGGAGTATGTGGTGCATGTAACATGATTCATGAATTATAAATGATGGGTTTGGTATGAAAGTTGGCATGTGAACTAAGTGAGTGGGTCATTGTTAAAGTGGCATGAAAATGTGATGAATTGAAATCCTATGAGCATGGATGGGTTATGATGAGTTGGAATGGGTTGAATCTGGAAATTGAAAGGTAACGACTTTAAAGGTTGATATAATGAGGGTATCTTTGCATGGTGAATATTATTTGATTGTATGATCGTATTTTGTCTGCGTCAGTGCATAATTCCTTGGGGGTCTTTAGGTGAGACTTTCAGGGTCGCGCTTCAGTAGTCGGGACGTAATTCCATGGCCCCTAGTAGTGGGTGTTCATGGTGGTGCCCTATCTGTATAACCAGGTAAGGATTCAGGTTGCATCCTGACACTCTGAGGAGTCAGTTAGTCTCACCTAGAGCGGACTGACTCTTGTGGTGAGAGTAGCAGGAGGCCTGAAATTCATTAAGGGCTAACCTTGTGGTGAGGGAAAATTGATCCATCGTAACACTTGTAACACAGCTCGGGGGTGAGCAGAGGTATCCACCACAAGTGCAAGCATCCGCTGAATCCGACTAGGTTATACGTATCCGGATGAGTCGAGTCGAGTCGTAGTGTATTGAATGAAGAGTCATGACATGCTTGGTTGTATGGATATGAGATGGTGAAAATATAATTGAATGTATGATGAATATGTTAATGGCTCTAGCTTACCCATTTTGTTGTATGGTTGTATTGTATGTGGCTGTTCTTTCTTGCGATGATGATCAATTTGATTGATGGGAGCAGATGGGCGAGATTCTCGTGGCCAACAAGGGAATGGTGATTCCGCTGCTTAGCCATCTGGGCTGGAGTTATTTTCTTCATGTTTTCTTTAGGGCTACGACCCATGTATCGCTTTATGTATTTCTACCCTACACTCTTTGTTAGACTTGTATCTGGTTTCCGTTGGCATCGTGGTGTGCCCAGGTTGTAGGGGTTGGGTTAAGGACCCCAAGACTACGCTATTGCACTACCATTTGCGTGACGTTTCCTTTAATTTCGTTTAATAATTAAATGGGACGTTACAACATATTTATATAATATCACACATATTTAGAAAATACATACTTATATACACGTTTACTAGTAATAATAAAAATAATAATAGAAGGCTATAGTTTTCTTAACAAACGTAAAATATAAAAATGAAATGGAATTATTCAAAAGAATCTAAACTGGTGCAATTCACGAAATGCAAAACTATTTTGTAAACATAATTGACTTTCTCCTATTGAGACATTGATATTAAATCGAGGGATTGATGCATTGGCATACTTTGAATGTCTAATATGATATTAAAAGAGTAAATTTAAATTGAAGTCAACTTTTCTAAATATCAATATACTCAAGTGAGGCTTTATTTCTTATTTATATATATTTGTAAATTATAAATATCCATAGAACACAGAGAACATAGACATGAGAATTGAAGATAGTATAATTATATCCATAAATTTAAATCTACTATCTTATGCAATAACATTGTTTTTCAACTTGTGTAAAAATTGAGTCCCAGCCATAACTCAACTTGGTTAAAATAAATTCTGTATTCAGACACCAGATAAGGTCCAATCGAGAAATTGAAGCCGATTTTTGTCAATATTTTGCAACCTGCGTGGGTCACATAATAATTTACCCAACCACCCACTGGATATTGCACCCTAGTCATGACTTGGATGAAACTCAGAAATCGTGGTACAACTTTGTGATTCTACTTTGTGGAAACTCTAAGCTAAGTCATGCAGGAGTGTTCCTAGTGGTTACTTGGATCAAAATGAGAAATTACACAGAAACTTTGTAATGTTAGAACTCTTAGCTAAATAATGTAGGAGTGTTCGTAGTCCACACATAACAAACACGACTTTGACTTTTTTACCCATTTTGAAGTCAACTCTAATAGAACACATTGCCATCTATAGTTGCCAGAATTCAGCTACTTCGTGGTTCTCCTGCTTTCGCGGCTTATTTTCTTAATCTTTAAAATATTAAGCGTTTATAAGTTTGAAACCTGCAAGTGAATGACTTTTCTAACAATAAACAACAAATTTAATGTAACAGGATGTACAAGAATTGTTTTTGAAGCAGTAAAAGAAAAATTATTGCCAACCTCTTATCAAACAACATAATTTAAATTAATCTTAATATAATATAAACAAATATTTAAATCAATAGTTATATAATACTTTTTTTTATCAGTCGTTGCACATAATTTATGATAAAATAATATCAATTTTTATAACAACTATTGGCACACATATACGAACTTGAATATCTGAACTAGGAGCCAAGGATTTGAAATATTTTTTTCTCTAAGTATATATTTAAACTATTTTGAATAAAACCTATTTAGGCTTAATTATTGTTAATTATTGATTTAGTTTTCAATTTGTTGTTTTGGTTTATTTGGGTCCTTAATGTAAAAAGATAAAAGCGTTAATATTTTAACCAGACCTATTTATAAAGGCTACCGATTCAAGTTAAATAGCAGTTTTATGTCTGAATATGTTAAGATGTTTTAGAAAGAAATTATTAAGCCTTTTAAATATGTTCTTATAATTTAGAATGATTTAAAAAGGTCTCTAAAAAAATTAATACATGTAAACACTCAAAAAGGTTAAATTACTAAGAATTATTTAAGACCTTAATCGAAAAATTACAAAAGGAATCCTAATCATTAAATTATCGTAAGATTCTGATAACCCGTTGTTTTCTGCAAAATGCTCATTTTTATTTTGTAAGCAATGTTGACAAGTACAATGTAAGCATACATGGCTGTCATATGAATTCGTCCCTTCTCACTAAGTTGAAGTAAGATAGGTCAAAGTTGCTGCAATATATAGATTGTTTTAAATTCTAATCTTATCCTCCTTTCAACAAAATTTATATTTTTATAAACTTCAAAAAATATTTTTGACTTTAAACTTCCAGATACACCCTTTTATCACAAGTTGGCCAACCCAATTCTGTGATAAATATTCTGTAACATTTTGTTGACTTCATTTTTCTTCCTTCAAGCTTAACCTTCTCCGTATCCAGTTCATCACTTGAGTTGTTAGCAATTTCCTCATTGTAGTCAATATTCTTCTAATATATATATATATATATATATATATATATATATATATATATATATATATATATATATATATATATTTATTTATTTGACATATTTGACATATGGGGCATTGTTCCTCAAATATTTTAATATTCATATAAGTTAATATATGATTTGAAATATTTTTTTAAAAATTGAATATATTTTATTTTTAAATTTTTTTACATATATATATATAAAGTAAAATTTTTCTCTTTCTTTTACATTTATTTTTTTAATTTTATCTTTTAAATAATTTTATTAATCTTTTAAGCGATCATTTGTTTAATTTAACTAATTTTTTTAATTTGACTAGTTTTGTAAACATAATCATAATAAATGAAAATTAATTATAATAAAATTATAAAAAAAAATTATATTTAATTCTATAATTATAAGAATAATAATGATAATAATTTTATTATTTTTTATTATCATAAAAATTAAATACGGTGATTTTGTTTGTTTATAATTTTGGGTTTAGTCATTATTTTAGTTTCTATTTTCATTCAAAAATATCAAATTGGTCATCGAATTTTTCTTAGTTTCAATTTGGTTTCGATTTTTCAAAAATTGATACAATTTATTTATTTTTTTTAATTTCTTAAAACAAATCAAGGTTTTTTCATCAAAATTGAAGTTGTGAATAAGAATGGTTTACTTTGTTGGTGACATAATCCTGGTTTTGATGAAAAAATCTTGATCCGCTTCAAAGAATTTAATGAAAAAGGACAAAATTACATCAATTTTTAAAAAATCAAGACCAAATTAAGACTAAAAAATATTGAAGGACCAACTTCATACTTTTAGAGCAAAATATGGACAAATATTAATTCAACAAAAATTTTTTCATCTCCAAAATATTGGTTGAAGATCCATAAAAAAATATAATATATATATATATATATATATATATATATATATTAACTGGCTTTATTTGTCATCTTTCAAAGTAATCTATTATATTGTTGGATTACTCTATTATTCGGTTTAAAATGACAATGAAACTCTTTCTTTTAGGAAAACTTGTACCACTGGCATGGATAATAAAACATAAAGTTTAACTATCAAGTAAAGAAACTTGTACACTCAAATGTACAAATGGTAGTGTGTAAGGCCTTGAAAAAGTTTCATTATCTTGTAAAAAAAATATTTATTTATCTTATATATTAGGTGATGGATTTCATAAAATGTTCGATGATCTCTACTATTTTATTTTTATTATAGATTGATGGTACGCTCCTTCCAAATTATATATGACTTAATCCAAGTTGGAGACTCCAAGAGTGATGTGAGTGTGTGAAAGCTATGTATAGTGTGGTGTACGATTTAGTTTTAATGGGATTATTGTGTATATGGTGTGGTGTTTGGTTGCTCTTAAGAGAGGTTGAGCCAACTCTTAAGAAAGGTGATATCACTGTCGTTAGGCGATCAAATTACCACTACTTAATTTTAGCAACTTCAGTAGTAGTAAACAAAATAGTTAGGGTTAAGATAACACTGAGTCGTCTCACAACGAATACGAAATTGATCTCAAATATTTGATTCTTAAAAATACAATTAAAACTAGCAATTATAAAAATAGGGGGTTTTGATATGCAAAGAAAATGACATGGAAGATTGTAAACACAGTAATAGTCAATAGGTCAATTTCACTGTTTTCTCTAAATAAGATTCTTCATTGGTTATCTGGAGATTATTGTTAAATTAATTATTGTTGTTGATTTACAAGTCAATCAATGTAAAGACTCAATTCATTTGTTGGCATTCTCACTTCTAATCAAAGTAGAGTCTCAATTAAAAGTGAGAATTGTTAGATTGTCCACAGTAAATTCAATCAAAGTACAGTCTTAATTAATTTTACTATGCCTAATCATGTCTATTCCCTTGTTTCTTCACCAAATAGAAAACTTAATTAATCAAAGTAAAGTCTTGACTAATTTTAATTAAAGTAATTACCTCTAATCAAAGTAAAGTCTCAATTATTGGCAAAAACTTATTTAATCAAATGAAAGTTTCTAAATAAAATCAAAGTAAAGTCTCAATTTAATTTAAAAACCTTTTAACTCATA
>Ga0209589_1009206_pt1 | contig 15029 bp, 8 predicted proteins | sample CowpeawhiteBW_FD_187525 | JGI IMG/M metagenome (GOLD analysis project Ga0209589, IMG submission 187525) | Root nodule microbial communities of legume samples collected from California USA - Cow pea white BW (SPAdes) (version 2) | ecosystem: Host-associated > Plants > Roots > Nodule | place: USA... | reverse complement strand
TATTTTTATTTATTGTATATTTTCCTTTCACATGAGAATGTTTAATACTCTCAATGTAAGTATTTAATATTTCTATTATATTTAATATTTATGTCTCATATTTGAATATTTCTATTATTTTTTAATATTTTTATTTATTGTATATTTTCCTTTCACATGAAAATGTTTAATACTCTCAATGTAAGTATTTAATAGTACAAACATTTTGTTTACTAGGTAATATAAAAAATATCATTTAGTTATTATTATTTTTGTTTCATTTGAAGAACACTTTTGTTTCACTAAAACAATTTTTGTTATTTCTCAAGCATTGAGTATATATGTTGATATTTAAAAAGATATTTTTCAACTTATCATACCCTTAATTTTACATTTGTTTTCCTTTGAGCGATTTCTTTCAATAATCTCTCAAATTGTTTGTAAACATTGGTTAAATTTTTAATATTTTTATTTATTATTTATTTTCATTATGTATAATACTATTTCGATATATTTTATCTAATTATTTTTTATTTTCTAACTCATTATAAATTATACTGTAATTTTTTCACTATAATTGTATAAATAACTTTTATTTACTACAATATAAAAATCTAATGTAATTGTCATGAATATTTTTTTATCACCATCCAACATAATTGAAGTTCAAAAGATACAAGATCTATGTTAAAATTTTATTATTATGATTATTATATGTTCTTTGTATCATTTTGATCAAGTAATGTATTATAACTTTTATTAGTGTATAAAAAAGAGATTCATTAGAATTTAAAAGATTGAAGTAAACAAAAATTTTAAATATATTTTAATTTGAATATTTGTTTTCCTTTTATATTTTTTAAAAAAATATTTTTAAATTTTATCAACCAAGTTTCATTAATGTTTGCAAATTTAATAAATGTGTTGATTCTCGTGAAATTTTATTTGGTATTATAATTTAAAATACAAACAATTATAATTTATTTTAAACTTTTATTACGATTATTATTTGTTCTTTGTATCATTTTGATCAAATGATGTATTATAACTTTTATTAGTGTATAAAAAGAGATTCATGAGAATTTAAAAGATTGAAGTAAACAAAAATTTAAAATATATTTTAATTTGAATATTTGTTTTCCTTTTATATTTTTTAAAAAATATTTTTAAATTTTATCAACTAGGTTTCATTAATGTTTGTAAATTTAATAAATGTGTTCATTCTCAAGAAATTTTATTTGGTATTATAATCTAAAATGTAAACAATTATAATTTATTTTAAACTTTTATTATGATTATTATTTGTTCTTTGTATCATTTTGATCAAATGATGTATTATAACTTTTATTAGTGTATAAAAAATAGATTTATTAGAATTTAAAAGATTGAAGTAAACAAACATTTAAAATATATTTTAATTTGAATTTTTTTTAATTTTTTAAAGAATATTTTTTACATTTTATCAACTATGTTTCATTAATATTTGAAAATTTAATAATTATTTTGGTTTTCATGAAATTTTATTTGGTATTATAATCTAAAATGTAAACAATTATAATTTATTTTAAAGTATTTGATATCGCAGAAATAACTATCATTCTAATATTAAATATTTGGTAATATTACGTTTCCTTTACCATAATTTTTTATTATTTTATAAAAATTAATTAAAATTAATATTGAAGTAGTAAGAAAATGGGTATGGGTACAAGATTATACCCGTTACCCGGTGGGGATGAGGATGGAATAAAAGTTTGATAACCGTTGGGTTTGGGTATGAGGATGTGGATGAATTTTTTTTACAGGGATGGGTGTGGGATAACGAAACCCGTCCCCGCCCCGCCCCGTTGCCATCCCTAGTCATATTCGTCAATTTTGTTTAATTTTGTCCTTTTTGCTAACGCTGATTAAATAATTAACAAACGGTGAATAGTGACTGTCATGTGTCATTCTGTGATTTTTTTTTTTTGCTTTTTTTAAATTTTTCAAAATTTTTTATTTAAAAAAATGTCCACATGTCAAACTAATATCGTGTCCCGTGTCAAGGTTAGTGTCATGTGTTTCAGTTGTTCCAATGTTAATGCTAGTGGGGGGTCAACTATTTGTCGGTCTTTAGAGTTGTCTGGTGATTCTCTCTCCATGGTGTTAGTGGTGACCATTGAAGTTACCAGGGAATTCATGGAAGATCCTTTTGAGGAGCATGTTAAGAGTTCCCTTCCTAGGAAGTTCGAGTATGAGTGGGTTCATGAGGAGGTTCGACTAACAACCTCTAAATTTTAATGGTTGAAATTCTTGACTCCATGGCTTAATAGTATATACATTTGTGACTAGGGGGTGAGTCCTGATATGACATCTCTTAGTTGAGTGAGCGCCATAGACAACGTGTGTCATAACGGAGAGGGGATGAGGACGAGTTATTCTATGTCTACTTAGCCTATTTTGTACAATTGAATGTTAGACTCCCATTTGATGAGTTCACTATAAGTGTTATTCATCTTTTGAGCATTGCTCCTATGTAGGTTCATCTAAAAATTTGGGGTGGTTTACAAGAATTTTGACTTATATGTCAAGCCATATAATGTCTCCAACTTCAGAAATTTTTCTATATTTTATGTTACTCGTCCAAATAAGTAGATTAAGGGGTTATCTCTAGAGGGGAGGTCAAATTTATGTCTTTTTCCAAATCTTTTAAAAGGTTTAAAGATGGTTTTTTATGTTTACTATGAGGTCATACTTTTAAGGTGACGATGGTAAGCCTAAATTTCCATTTTATTGGACGACAAATCCCTAGAGACAAAGAAATTCCCAAGAGTTCGCTATCTGCAAAAACTAGGCAAATAATGGAAGTTTTGGAACAACTCCCTATAATGATATTGACTTGGAAGATAATGCAGTGTTATATTTCACCTAAGCCAGCTAAGGATATAAGTGGTGAATTTACCTTTTTCCATACCTAAGCCAACATTGCATGAAGAAGGCAAGAAAAGCATGAAAAAGTGAAGATGTTTGGTTAAGCCAAGAAGAGGGAATATGTAACAAAAATTGGACCTTGCAGTTTTCTACATCTTTTTCTAGAAAAAGAGCTTTAATCATTGATAAATATTTATGATAAAAGATAATTTGGAGAAAATGTATCTTTAAATATTTTAGTTGATATTTTAAATAATTATTTTATTTAATTATATCACAATTAGATCTCCACAACAAACAAATATATCTTAAAGATATTGGATTATTTAGAATATAATTGGAACATATTGCATTATCATAGAGAAGATTACAACAATAGAAATGCTTAAAACAAAGCCCACTATTTTGATTGTGGATTCTGAGGTTAGAATAAATTTGTTTGTTCTTTTGATTCTTGTTGTGATTTATTTTTATCTGTCATTTGGTTTTTAATCTAGTTAAGGTAATGATTTTTAAATTGTGGCAAGTTAGCACAATGTTAAATCTACATAACATAACAATTATATGAGTACAAGGGTTTTTAAATTTTAATTAAGAATATACTTTGATTAAATTTAGAAACTTTCATGTGATTGAATGAGTTTTTGCCAATGATTGAGAATAATTTGATTAAAGGTGAGAACTTTAACAAGAATTAAAAAAGAATGTACTTTGGTTAGTTATCTTTTTACTTGACATAATAGTGAAAAGAATAGACACAATTAGGCATAGTAATATTTAATTTAGAATACACTTTGGTTAAATTTACTATGATTAATCTATAAAGTTCTTGCTTTTAATTGAGAATGTACTTTGGTTAATAGTAAAAATGCCAACAAATTAATTGAGAATTTACATTGATTAATTTGAAAATCTAGGACAGTAATTAATTGAACGATAATCCTTAGATAACCAATGAAAAATCAATTTTGAAAGCAATGGAATCAATCTATTTTATTTATCATTGTTTTTATATCTTTTTATCTTTCATACCAATTTTATTTCTCTTATTACTTTTATTATTTGACTAACCCCTTTTGTATAATTTTTTTAAGAACTAATTTCTTAGAAATCAATTCCATGTTTGTTGGGAGACGACTTTGGGTTACTTTACCCTTTATATTTTGTTGACTACTTCCTTAACAATACTGAAGTTGTTATAGATTAGTAGTATTAATTTAATTGCATAAACGACGATGTTATTAATAAGGAAGTGTCGACTACAACTACTCGCTTTAGCATCAATTTGGATCTATATGACGGCCGCATGTTTGACGTTAAGGAGATAGTGGCCACTAAGGTTGCTAAATGTGCGGCCGAGGTCGCTGAAGATGAACATGATAATGAGAGGACTGTTAGGATGAGACATTCTCCAACTACTGGCCAAACTGTTGATAAAAAGATGGAAAATTTTGAGGACACAACAGACAAGTAGTGTTAGCTTATCTTTATATTTTAGCTTGTAGTTTTATCGTATTTTGGCAAAAAAATTTACAGCCTTTTTTGTATGGACTTGTCGAGCTTAGTGGAACTACTATTTTGACTTTCTGACTTGTGTCTTCCATATAATTGTTTTCCTTGTTTGTTTGCCTGGTCAACTGGTTCAGCCAATATTACTTAGACTAGTGATTGGGGCACCAAGTCATGGGTTCGACTAGTACCACTTAGATTAGTGGCTGGGAACTAAGTTATGGGTTCAACCAATACCACTTAGATTAGAGCCTAGGAACTAAGTCATGGGTTCGACCAAATCCACTTAGATTAGTGGCTAGAAACTAAGTCATGGGTTCGACTAGAACCACTTAGATTAGTGGTTGGGAACTAAGTTATGGGTTCGACCAGTACCACTTAGATAAGTGGCTGGGAATTGAGTTACGAATTCGGCCAGTACCACTTAGATTAGTGGTTGGGAACTAAGTCAGGGGTTCAACCACTTCCACTTAGGTTAGTGGCTAGGAACTATACCGATGGAATGAGAGTAAAGAGTAATACAATTTAGAGATAATCCTTTCTTTATTGATGATATGGGTGTCTCGTTAAAACCTTCACAGCCAAAACCATCCTTAGGGATAAAAGATTGGGTAAGGAAATAGTACACCAAGGTTACAAGTGTTACATTTGGTTGAATGAAATATTTAACTGAAATAAAACTTTAGGTGAGACACGTTCCAAGAGTTGGGGACGGGTTCACCAGATAACCTTTCTACTTTGTAGGTTCTTGATGAGTTCATATTTGTGCTCTCATTTAATGTTCAATTCTGGATTTTTAATTTAATTTTTTTCTTAAAAAATTGATTTAATTGGGATTTCTTATAATTGAGTTTATTGAGCACACGATACAAAGACATGAGATACAAAGAAATGGTCTTTGGACATTTTGAGGTGTGTTAGTGCAACTACGGCTAAGTTGAGGTTTGGAAGTGTGGAGATAAATTGATTAAAGCTTCATGAGACATTAAAGATAAATATGAGAATAGAAAATTATCAAAATCACAAAAATCCAACCCAAGCATTGCATGAAGAAGGAAGGAAAAGCTTGAAAAAATGAAAAAGTTTAGCAAAGTCAAGAAGACGAAACAAACAACAAAAATTGGACCTTACAGTTTTTTCTATCTTTTTCTAGAAAAAGGCTTTGATAATTCGTAAATATTTATGATAAAATATAATTTGATGGAAAATATATCTTTAGATATTTTATTTTATATTTTTAAATAATTATCTTCTTTAATATGACAAGATCTTCTTAGATATTTTTAGATCTCCACACCAAACAAATATATCTTGAAGATAGTGGATTATTTAAAAGATAATTGGAGGAGATTGCAAATGTATGATTTGGAAAAATTAATGCAAATATTAGTCGGTGATAATTTATAATGTATCTTTAAGTAATTAATTAATTTATGAACCCTTTATGGGGGCCGAAGTTCATTCTCTCTCCACTATTCTCCTATTCTTATTTTATTTTGATTTCATGGAGTGTTAAGCTTCACGGGTTGGTTTCATTATGGATCCTTAGGTTAGAATGCAATAGTTGGTTTGTTCATTTGATTAGTGTTGTGATTTATATCTGAATCAAGTAAGAGTAACAATTTTTACATTGTAACAAGTTAACAGGTGTTAAATCTATATAACATATGAATCATATAAGTTCAAAGGATTTTAATTTTAATCGAGAATGTACTTTGATTAAATTTAAAAACATTCATGTGATTAAATGAGTTTTTCCTAATGATTGAGAATGTACAATAATTAAAGATGAAAACTTTAACAAGAATTAATCACGAATATACTTTTATTAATTAGCTTTTTACTTGATATTAGAGGTGAAATATTAAAAATGATTAGGCATAGTAATATTTAATTGAGAATGTACTTTGGTTAAATTTTCTATGATTAATCCACAAAGTTCTTACTTTTAATTGAGAATGTACTTTTGTTAATAGTGAGAACGACAACAAATTAATTGAGAGTTTATATTGATTAATTTGCAAATCTACAACAATAATTAATTGAGCAATAATCTTTAGATAACCGATGATAGATCTATTTTGAAAAAGTAGTGAAATCAATCTATATTCTTTATCATAGTTTTTTATATCTTTTTTTTATCTTTATCTTCTTCTATTAATTTTCCCAATATTATTTAACTAACCCCTTTTGTATAGTTTTTATAGGAACTAATTTGTCAAGGATAAATTTGTGTTCATTAGGATACAACTTACGGTTGGCTTTACCCACACTAATCTTTTAGCTGTTTTCTTAACAATAGAAAAGTTGTTATAAATAAGTAGTATTAATTTGATCGCTTCATGACAACGTTATGAAATTATCATCCCTACACCCATCCATTTGCATTCTTGGACAAAAATTGAATAATTTCAAAACATTGTGATATCTTCAAGTACCCGGAAAAGTTCATCCCAATTTTTTGAGAACTTGCCATCATGTTTTCTTGCACTGCCTGCCCTCCGCCATACCAGACCCCCTTTGTGAAATTTTCTCAAATGTAAAGTTCTTTGCTTAGTTGTCGCTTTCCGTATTGGGCTTTTTCTCTTGTTTTACTAGAAGGTCCAGGTTTGTATTGAGGTTGTTGTTGTTAAGCTCTTCATTGTAGTGCTCTCGTCGCAGGGACGACTCTTTGGTTTCCACAAGTATCATGGCGTCTGTGCCGTATACTAGGCTGAAGGGTGTTTCTTTCTTGGAGGATTGAGGGCCACATCTGTAAGCCCACAAGACTCCTAACAATTCTTTTGCCATTTACCCTTACTTGTATCTAACCTTTTCTTCAACTCAACTAAGATGATCTTGTTGGTGACCTCTACTTACCAATTGAATTAAGGATGCTTGATCAAGCTTGTGTCAATAAACTGTCTCCCATTATCTATAATGATAATGTGTGGGATGCCACACCGACAAACAATATTCTTCCTTATAACCATTGTACTAGTTGATCCATAAGAATTGCCAATGATTGAACTTCAATCCATTTAGATAAGTAATTAATGCCCATAAGAAGAAATTAGACTTTAGCCTTTACTTGGCTCAAAAGGTCTAGTAATATACATCCCCCACTTCCAGAAAGGTAATGGGACATGGTTGTTATGGATGATGTTGTCGTGATTTTTGCATGGGACACACTTCTTCACGTACTCGACATAATATTCTTCAATTGAAGGCCAAAAGTACCCAACTCGAAATATCCGAGCTACCATGGTTCTCTCGCCAAAATAGTATCCACAACTCCTTTATGTATCTCTTGTATGACGTAGGCGACCTAAGTGGAGGTGATACACTTGAGCTGGGTACAACTATACCCTCTATAGAACAGTTCTTAGTTCAACAATGTGTAACATGGTGCTTTTTGTGCCTATCCCTTCTTTTGTCCCTCTTGTATGTTGTTGATTGTGATATAACGAATGAATGGCTCCATCTAGGTACCCTCCATGCTAACCTATATGCAATTATTCAGTTTATCAGTGGATGGTGACACTAATACCTACTGCAGTAATGACTTATATCTTCCTTTTTCCTTGGTACTTGTGAGCTTGGCAATATATTAACTTTTACATTGTCGCTTCTAGGGGCGTGCTCAAGCTTGGATTCCATGAAAGCATCTATCATATTGCATATTGTGGTAGTGATATAGTAACAAAGTGTCTTTCACCGGATACTCTCCTGTTAAGTGACCCACAGTTAGCCTAAAATCGGTCCTGCATATTAATTTCTATATTACTTCTTAGACAAGGTGAGGTAGACTATTATGGCCTCGAACTCAGCCTGGTTATTTTACATTTTGAAGCTGATGTGGAGTGAGTTTTCTATGACCATATCATTTGGTTCTTCTAGAACTATGCCAACCCTTGCACCTTTTAGGTTTGAGGAGTCATCAACGTACAAAGTCCATCAACCGTCATCAGTAGGTTGCTCCCCTTGTAGGTCAGTAGTGAAGTTGGCCAGGCATTGTGCCTTTATCGAGCCTCGTCGTTCATATTAAATACTAAACTCTAATAATTCAATTAACCAGGAAGACATGCGACCCGCTGAGTCTAGATTTTGCAAGATCTTTTGTTTTGGATAGTCGATTTTGATGATGACGAAGTGGCTTTGGAAGTATGGTTGTAGCCTTCTTATTATAGTTATCAACGATAACACTACTTTTTCCACCATTTGATATCTGGTCTCAACGTCTTGTAGTATCTGGCTTATGAAATATATCAACCTGTGTCCGTCTTGGACCAAGGCTACACTAATAATGTCTTCACTGACTGCTATGTATAACAACAGTGACAACGTTGTGTCCGTCTTGCATAAAACTAAGGGCAAGTCTAGTAGTAGTTTTAGTTGTTCGAGCTTTTCTTGGCATGTGTCATCCAAACAAATTTGGTCGACTTCTTTAGTAACTTGATCATGGGTTTGGTTTTATCTACCCATCTTTTTGCAAAAATCAAGATATCGCTATCAACCTACCAATAAGTCGTTGTACCTCTATCACATTCTTCAATTTTATAGGTTAGATTTGATGCTTTTGTGTGTTAGCATAAACCCAAGAAACATGCCACCATCTACCCCAAACACACACTTCTTTAGGTTTAGTCATAGATTATAAGAACTTAAGGCTACGAAGACCTCAGACAAGTCTTGGGAATGTTGAGCTTGGGTTGGGGATTTAACGACCATGTCGTCAACGTACACTTCTACGTTCCTTTTGATCAAATGACTGATTACTTTCTCCATCAACCACTAGAATTTTGCTCCTGCATTCTTGAGGCCAAAAGGTATGGCCTTATAGTGGTAGTTTACGTCTTCTTTCCTCTCCTAACTTTCTCTTCTTTTGCGAGCTTGGCTCCCTTAAAAATAGATAAGCGATGTGATGCTATCATAGCTCAACTCTTGGAATGTCGGCTGCGGTCCATGCAAACAGGTCGGCATTGGCCATTAAAGTTTGACCAATGGCTCTCTGTCCTTCCTAGTCGATGGCCAACCCGATTCTCAAACTTCGTGCTTACTCAGGCAAAGGGAAAATTATTGTCTTTCCTATAGGTTCCATTCGCACATAATTGTTCACCCGTGGATCTAGATCTTTTCCTACTATAGCACTCCACTTGGGTTCTTTCGATATTATTGGTAGTCAGCGGGGGGAGGTGCAACTTTAAACTAGCTATATGGCACTCTTTAGCCATTTATTGGTCCACGTATAGTATAATGATATCCCTTGAGGCTGATGGGAACTTCATGATAAGGTGTAGAGTGGAGATCATAATTCCTAGCAGATTTTGCGAGGTCATTGCCGAGTAGTACTATATATGACATGTGTGCGTCAATGACTAGGCTCTCGTTGTCAGATATTACTTCACGGGATGGGTACTTTGTCAAACTTGGCATGGGCTTTGTACTTCCTCATGTCCTCCACTCGCATGAACTTGGCAGCCCACTACCTTAACTCATTCATATTGATGGGAAGGTTCATACATACCTCATCAGCAAACAGTCCCACCTGCAGACCATTAATCATATAATGCAAGATGATGTTCGAGTTCAAGTTCTTTACCTTGAAGGCAACTATGTTGAATTTGTCGATGAAGGCCCTAAGGGATTCCCCTAGTTCTTGCCTTATATTAAGGAGGGAGAGGGAGGAGACATCATGCCAGCAGCTGTTTCAAAGTGGGTTGTGAATGATGAGGTTAATGTATCAAAAGAGTCAATATAGAATGTTGGTAAGTTAGCGAACCGATCTAGAGCTGGTCCTTGTAGAGTTTATGAAAATGCCTTACATAGGATTGTGTCATCAGTAAAAATAGAGGCTAATATGGTTGGTGTACATGACCACATATTCAGTAGGGTCAATGTGCCGTCAAAACCAAATTGTTGGGGCCTTCCATTGCTTGGGGAGGGGAGTTTCAAAGATGTCGTCAATGAAGGGGTGCCTGTGACTGCTCCTTATAAGTGAGAACTTCACCATCGTGACACTTACTATACTTGTGAGATAAGTGAATGGAAGCCACGAAGAAATGGAATTTATGTTCTTCTCCATTCCATTTAATAGAATCCATGATATAAGTGGAGGAGTCGCAACTTAAGCCATTTGCTCAAGATAAGACTCACACACCATACACAAGAATCCTTCAACAATGCATCTTCATGTATATTACAATTTTGAATCATGATACAAGTGTAGCTCTCTCTCTCTATATATAGGAGAGAAATTTTAAATTCATAAAGTAAGCAATAAGTTATTTAAATAAGAATATACGACAAGCTATCACTATTATGATATAAAAGCTTCTCTATTATGACACGTGCTAAGCAAGCTTCAACGAATGTTTCATCCAAACAATTGCTACGCAAAATGAACCGCTCATTTGGCACCAATCATTTCATGATGGGCAGCAGTTTGTTCATAGGAATGACAAGTGTTGCTCCTTTTTTCTAGATTAAATCACTTCTCGACCTTCAGCATGTGATGTCTCATCACGACCTTTGACCAGGTCGGCTTGCTTTTTCTTCAGCCTAGGCTAGCCCAAGTTGACCTATCTCGTCGGCACGAGACGACTCGTCACAACCTTCAACCCTAAACAACCTGTCTCCACCTTCAGTGGGTCGACTTGTTTAGACCCTTGACCGAAAAGACCTATCTCGATTTTTTGCCTATAACGTCATCTCGACCTTTGGCCTAGTGTACCCATCTCAACATTCGTCCTTGGCTGGATCGTTTTGACCTTTGCCTCAGGCCGACCCGTCTTAACCTTCAGTCAGGGACCACCTGTGTCGACCTTTGCCATGGACAAACTCACCTTAACCTTTACCTCGTACAACCATGTCTCGAACTTCAGTGTTAGCATGTCTTTAACTTCATCCTAGTCCAACCCATCTCAACCTTAAATTCGATGGTCCATCTTGACCTTCCTTTTAAATCAGATTGATCAACAAATCAGCATGCAATCACTACCAAAAGACACATTTTCAATCGATTGAAAACAGAGTTAACAGATTGATTTCACTTAACAAACATTTAGATAGGTAGACCAGTACAATTCAACAAATTAAAACATTTTTTCAACATATTCAAATATTGGGAAAATTATGCAAAAAACGCAACTGATGATAAACTCATAAACAACTTGAACAACCAATCAAGATTGATTCCAATCAATGTTGCAACTTCAGATTACATCAATTCAACATACTACCATAAAAAGATTGATTAAACCAGATTTCTTGTAACTTTTTTATCAAAGAATAAATAAGGAGAGGGACATTAGATAAGTGCACATAAATTTTTTTATACTAGTTCATCCAAAACGGAGCCACATCTAGTTTGTCAAGGAAACCTTAGCCTGACACTCCACTATATAGTTTTACAAAATTCACCAAATTACACTTTTGAAAATGTGAAACTACACTAAGACCCTTAAATTCCATAAGAATCTCAACAAAACACAATAAGACTCCCACTTGCAGATCTGGAATCACACTAGATGTAACATCCCGTCTGGATATTATGGATTTTAAATAATAAAATAATGACATAATAATGATACCTCATTTAATATAATTGTAATTCCCAAAAACACGGGAATTTTAAAACTTTATTACATCATAAAGTATCCCAAATCCTTAATTTGTAAACTCAAATATAAAAGCCAAGTTCAATAATCCAAACGATTACAAAATCCTTAAAATTCACAAAATAACAAAACTCTGAAATATAATTTCTCAAGCTATCCCATGCTCTGGCTCTATGCCTCACCAGATTCACCCGCAACATCATATGCTCACGTGTAACACATACATGATCATCGTCAAACACAAGCAGATAGGGTGAGCTAACAACATATAAAACATATATATGAATCAAATATATAAGCACATACACACATCAAAGGATTTCTATCCTTTGATCCCATACCACATGACTACCACCATGTTCTCATGCTTTACGTCTTTAGATGAATACCTCAAGATGTCTTTTTGTCACACTTACAAGCCCCAACTTGTAGAACAAGTGCGAGAAACCTGCTACGGACCATACTTCGTAATGCCAGGTGGAGTTCCCAATACGAACATATTTCATAACGTTCCAAGACTGCCAAACTCATCAGCCACATACTGAGGAGGGCAATCTATCTGGACCATCTATACAAGCCACAACTCGCACACTCACACCCGTAACACTCGCAAACCCAAGCCACAACTCAAGAGTTCCTCGTGTTCATCCGCCATCCCGAGCCACAACTCAAGAGATGTCATTCTGAGCCACAACTCAATGAATGCCACGTGTTTATCCCCTATCGCGAGCCATAACTCAAGGGATACGTTCTGAGCCACAATTGAAGAAACATCCAACAATCCGACCTTTAATGATGTGATCCCAATACGGCTTATAGCATTGGGCCAACGCCTAGGCCCATTCCTTTTAATTTCTTTTAATTTCTTTTATTTTAATTAAATAAATGTGACTAATTGGGTTTGTTTGCTAAATGCAGTCTATTTTCTAAGCTGCCAATTATTGAAGAATTGGCATTGGGCCTGCGGTCCAATTCTCTGCACACCAGCGTTAATCTGGAGCAACCAATTCTCATGCTCAGCGTCATTGGGCCTAAGCCCAATCTGCACCATCTCAATTCTCACGCGGCCATCTCTTCTTTCATTCTTCAGCACCTACGCGGTTTATGATGGAAACATCATGATTTTATTAGGCCCGAGCCCAATTCTTCATGGCCTCCGCGTGCCTAAACAGAAGCAACAACTCATTTTCAATCTTCATCCCGTGTTGCAGCCCAAGCCATACCTTCACGCGTTCTTCCATTTTTTCTCTCGTTAGGAGCATGCCGCTAGGGTTGTGCACAGCGACCCTCTTCACGTTGCATCATCACACATCACGCAAGCTCCTCTGATTAGGGTTTCCAATGTTCCCAACACACGAGCCTCACGCCTTCCACCTGCACTTGTCCCAAGCCGTTAGGGTTGATGAAGGAGCTGCTCTTCTTTTTGCTTATGTTCCGTCCAGTCACGGTTCCAGACCTAGAGCTCCGTTAGGGTTTCCCTTATTTGCCGTTAGGACCTTTTGTTAGACGGCAACCATCGTTTCTTTCCTTCCCTTTTCTTTCGGTTGCCTCTCTTCTATAAAGGGGCAATCCATTGATTGTAACATTAGCTTTGATGAATGATAGTTTGGTTGAGAGTACTCCCACCTTTCGTCTCTGCTCCGATCCTAACCCTAGATTAGGTTTTTACCTCTTAGGGTTTCCGAAACTAGTGAGATTTGAGCCTAAACACTATACACGAACCATTCCGCTGCGTTTTCCCTCGCTTTCTGTGAGATTCAATCGGTAGAACACCGATTGGGAGAGGTTTCCGGCGACTACCGCGACGGAGGAGCCTCATCATTTAAGATATCACCAAAGCCTTTTAACCCACGCACAACAAAAAAATAAGCCATCTACCTCCTGCGTTATTGCCTAGCGCTGCTCCATAGCCGCCAAGAGAAACTCTTTTCCAGACTGCCTAGTAAGGGACACGTGCAGCCAGGTGCCGAGCAACTCTGATGTCACTGTCTACAGATGTCGCCTGGCGAGACAACACTCACCGCCAGGCGTCACACGCTTTTTGAGCCACTACAATATAAGTTATTGCTTGGCGGTTAAGAATTGTCGCCAGGCGCTAAACCAATAACTCGCACAGTACTAGTTTTTCAGGCACACATGGTAGATTTCACACTCTAAACTAGGCACCAAAACCCACAGTGAACTTCACCAAGTTAATTACATCAATTCTCATGTGTTCAACTTGTTACCAATGTCCTAATTCCATTTACGTTCACCAACCCAAGTTTACCAATAATTAGACTTGCTTAAGTTCAACATTGTGATAATGTTAATTTTTACCATTATCCAAGCTATATTTCATTAGCAAAATCATCTCTTCCAAAGCTTTTAACCTACTTAATCCTCAAATTTATCTTACTTTTTGTAAATAAATACATTTTGGTTACATTGATCTAAATATACCACTAATCCCCATTTTTGTGACCTTTTTGTAGTAGGGAAGCTTTGTTCCAAAAATCCAAACAAGTGAGTGATCATGAGTAGCAAGAAGAAGGCAAAAAGACACTAAATTTGGAAGAAACAGTAATCGCCTGGCGCCACAAAGACACTACCAGGCGACACTTTCTTCCAGTGTTAGGCGCCAGGCGCCAGCCAGGCGAAAATGGCCTTTTCAGCATCTCACCGCCAGGCGGCATTTGGAGACCGCCGGGCGGTACACGCAAAATTTCAGCACTGTTTGGTGGCTTGCGCCTGGCGGTGAGAGGCTTCCGCCAGGCGGCGGTTTTCGTTGATGTGTCAAGTTTGCCCTTTTTCTTCTGTTTTCGCGAGGGAAACTGATCTTGGACATTTTGGAGCTCGAACAACACGTCTTGGAGCGCTTGGAGGTCTGCTAGGGCTTGTGGGAACAGCTCCATCTTCCTCTTTGTGTCTCCTTCCTCTTCCATTTCCATTTTGTAAGCTTGAGCTCTCCATGACAATGGAGAGCTAAACCCATTTTTGTTGGGGTTAGATGTAGCCACTGAACTCTTATGTATTTTCGAATGGGTTGAATAT
>Ga0209589_1009203_pt1 | contig 15030 bp, 4 predicted proteins | sample CowpeawhiteBW_FD_187525 | JGI IMG/M metagenome (GOLD analysis project Ga0209589, IMG submission 187525) | Root nodule microbial communities of legume samples collected from California USA - Cow pea white BW (SPAdes) (version 2) | ecosystem: Host-associated > Plants > Roots > Nodule | place: USA... | reverse complement strand
TGAATATTTTAATAATTTAAACGAGAATGGAGATATGGCGGGGACGGGTATTATGGCGGGGATATGTACATCCCCATACCCATCCCCATACCCAACTGAAAAAGTCGGGGATTCCCCATACCCATACCCATACCCAGTCAATGCGGGGATTCCCCGTCAAAACGGGGACGGGTTCGGCCAATACCCACGGGGACGAGTTTATTTGCCATCTCTAAGTGTACATAGTAAAACAAAATCACAACGAATTTATTCTATTATTTTTTTATCTTTTCTGTTATAATTATTTATGTATTGTATTAAAATAAATATAGTTTTCTTTTAACAAAAAAAGTCCATTTAGTTTTTTTTTTGTCATAATTTCACAATATATATTAGTAAAAATACAAACACATTATATAGTCAATATATACATCGAAGAAAAATAATTGAAACAATTATTATAACTTCCTAATATGAAAGAATAATGTTTTACATGGAGAAAAATAATTGAAACAATTATTATATCTTCAATTATATAGATCATGAAAAACATTGTATACACAATGATGAAAAATAATTCAAACAATTATTATATCTTCAATTCTAGATCATTATCATAACGTTAGAAAATTATAATATAATCTAATATCAATTGTCTATTATTTATTATTTACTATATTTTATATTATAATATATGTATTATGTATTATCTATTATATTATAATATAATAAAATCATGTTAGAAAATTTATTTTATTACCTATGTTTATTTTGTTTGACAAACGTCCAAAATGTTAGTTTTGTAGTTATTTACTATTTTTCTTTTTTATTTATATTTTTTTGTTTGCCACGTATACATATAAATTATTTTATTTCATTTCTTTTAATTTTAAATTGGTTTGTCTTAAAATGAAAATATATTTCTATACTATTGTTTTCATTTTTAATTTTATCATTTTATAATTTATAATTAATTCATCCTTTAATAAAATATTAAAGAATAACTTATATTTATACTATTAATTTTTTTAAATACTATTTTTTTCATTTTTAATTTATCCTTTTATTATTTATAATAACTCCGTCGTTTGATGTTATTAAATTTAGAAAAAAAATATTTTAATTTCTTAAAAAGTATTTTTTAAATTATATATATTTATTAATAATACAATTTATTTATACTATTGTATAGAAAATAAATTAAAAGAATTATTTTACTTTTTAATCTATTTGATTTTACTATCATATATTTCAACTTCATCATTTAGTATCCAATATTTAGAATCAATCATATATACATTTAACTTCTAATAAGGTTTTAAAAAATTATATTTATAACAAAATAAATAAATAAAATTTTACTTAATATATCATTTAAAATGTTTAAAATATATTTATAATAAAACAACCACACTTTTTAATATTATAAATATTATTTTATGTTGGTTGAATTATTTTTACTATTTCAAACTTCAAATTATTATAGCATGTAACTTTAATAAAACCAAAATAAAATGAAATTTTTAACAAATTAATTGTTTTGAAATATATTACTAATATTTATATTGTAATTAAATAAGTCAATAATTATATATTACGTGTATATTGATTAAACAAATATAAAAAAAAAATACTACACGATTATAATAAAAAACATTCGATAAAAATAACTTATATTTAAAGTGTTAATTATTTTTTTATACTATTTTTTCAATTTTAGTTTTATGCGTTTGTAATTCCTAATTACTTTGATATTTAGTAAAATAAAATTTAGAAAAATATTCTTATTGTTACTTTTTAAAATAATAAAATTTAAAAAATAATATATATTTATTATTAATACAAATTGTTTTCACTGTAAAAAAATTGTCATGTAATAGTTTATAATTTGACTTAAAAAATATTCAACAAAAAATCACATTTATTTTTTATATTAAATTGTAATGTAAATATTTTTATTTTTAATATTTTTTTAATATTTTTAGTATGTGAAATTAAACTAGTATTATTTAATAAAAAAAACTAGCATTAATCATGTACACAAAATTTGGTATAAGATTTTAAACAATTATAGTTGTAACATAATAAACCGAAAATATTGTACTTAATAGTTCTTAATATTATAAATTTTGTGTTATATCCTTTGAATTCACTTTTGATTATTTTTCAACTTGTAAATGTAAAGCTATAAGACTTTAGTAAGACGGAAACAAAAGATAAAACTAACAAACTAGTTGTTCTAAAGTATACCACTCCTATATTTATATTGTTGTTAGTTGAATCTAGAAATATATATTAGACATGCATTAATTAGATAGATATAGCAATACATACTATAAAAATATAGTAAAAGCATTAGACCAAGCCTAACAATATACACATTAAATGAGTATGTACATACATTGATTATACGAGTATATAATAAACCACTAGATGAGTCTAACAATTTACAATAAACAAGTTTGTGCACACACTAATTAGATGACTTAACAAAATAACATTACACGAGTCATTTTATACATTGATTAAATGAGATTAAGAATACACTAATTAGATGAGTATAGGAAAAAGTATTAAATGAGTTTGTCAATGCACAACAAGTTTAACCATACATATTAGATGAGTTTGATCATACAATCACTAGACAAGTATAACAAAAAATAATATGCATCATTCCACACATTGATTAGACAAGTCTAATAATACCCATCTTTGATTAGATAAGTCTAACATCAAATACTAGACAAGTATGTTCATACACTAATAAGACACACCTTTTAAAAAGAATACAAAACCCCTTATATTATTTAAGTTTAGAAAATCAATCAAATTCTTTCTAAATCATGTTTACTTGTGACGATTTTAATAACCTCTGCAAAATAACCTCTACAAAATAACATTTTTTTTTGTAGTGTACACATTACATAAGTCTATCCATAGCAAATTATATGAGTCTATTAATTCACACCATATGATATGTCCATTCACTAGTTAAACGGGACTTACAATACACATTAAAAGAGTTTGCACATGCATTGGTTAGACGACTATGCCCATACACTAATTAAATGAGTATAGAGATAAACATTGTACGAGTATGTCTATACATTGATTACACAAGTATAACAATATACACTAGACAAGTTTATTTATACACAGTTTTGACGAGTCTATTAATATAGATTAGGCGAGTTTGTCCGCTCATTGACTAAAGATGAGTTTTGCAATACACATTCATATATTGATTATACAAGCCTAATGATACAAATTAGATGAGTATGTCGATATATTGATTAAAAGAGTTCAGCATTATAATATTTTAAGAATACACATTAGACAAGCATTAATCAGACAAGTCTTTAAACACACATTAGACGAGTTTGTTTATACACATATTAGACAAATATATTAATATACATTATACGACTTTATCCATTCTCTGACTATGAGTTTTGTAATATACATTAGACAAATTTGTCCATATATTAATTAGACGAGTATAACAAAACACATTAAACAAGTGTGTTCATATACTAATTAGATGAGTTTAGCAAGATATATTAGACGAGCTTGTCAATGTAATGATTAGATGAGTTTATCAATACACATTAGACTAATCTATTTTACATTGATTTTTATTTTTAGCGAGTCTACTTTACATATTTTTATACATCCTTTATATTTTTAGAGAATCTTCTCTATTTTTGCACGTGTTTTATTCTTTGTATTTTTACAAAGTACTATTTATATATAGTCATATTTGACTTTCTAAAACTATAAATAATTTTTTATATTGATTATGTTCAAAACTTAACTCCAAATCCTTATTTCTTTCACTAATAATATCTTAGTCATGTGTTACCATTCTTTCACTAATAATATCTTAGGCCATGTTTGCTTCAGCTGATTTAGTAATCGGATGGATTTTAGTGTGACAATTTGCGATGATGAAGTGTGTTCTTTTAGATGGATTTGCGAGAGGGTGAAGGCACAAACAAGTAGGATTTTCATCTCACCAAATTGAGAAGATTTGCAGGGATTGAATACGTTTTTATCGTATTATCCCCACTCGATTCATGTGTCAAAGATGTGAGTTTTTCTTTTTTGCTTTTGGTATGAGTGAGTGGTGGGATTATTGTGTGAGAGAGTGAGATAACATGTGTGTTTATGTGGAGGAGAGATAAAGATAACCAAATTACCTAATTGTTTATGTAATGATGCACCGATACTTCAACTGGGATCACATATCCGTATCCGATATTTTAGGATACTTTATCGATACTTATCAATGAAATATTTAATTTATAAAGTCGTAGTACACTACAAGAAAATATTTGAATAATGATTAATTTTAATGACAAGAAGCAATTAGTCGCTATATAGTAACCAATTTAGGTAGCAACTTATAAACTAAAAATTATTGGCAACTAAAATAGTTTCAAAAAATTATAATTGGTCTCTAAATTGGATCCAAGTGATATGGGATCGAATCCCTTCTCTCACGCCATGCCCTGGATTGGTTCCAATTTTGCTAGAATTGGATCCTTCACTCACGTCATGTCCAACTATAGCAGGATTGGATCCCTTCTTTAGTGAATGTTGTATACCTCAGTAGATCTACACCAACTCTATTATTTTCTATTTCCAGATCTCAGCCACACACACAGAAATATTATACAAAGAATAAACGTGTATTTGCTCAATTAATCATTTCAAATCACCTCCCATTACACAAGATGTTAAAAGTGATACATCTCGCTAATCAGTGCATTCACTTGGTCTTAATTAACCACAAACGAACGGAAAAATCACTTTGTAATCCATCTTACCAATTTCGTTTAATCTCAAACAAACACAACCTTAATCCAAACAACACCACAATCCCCTCTTCATCAACTCAAATTCATCCACTCACTCTTCCTCAAATCCTCTCCTCAATCCAAACCAAACACTACCTTAATCCATATGAATTTGCGGAGTGTGAACTAGATTTCTTGTATAATAAAGGAAGAATTTAGAGTAATTGAGAAATATTTCAGTAATTAGATTGATTGCCAAATTTCCAATCTCAAGAAATAGAACAATTAATATGCGATCAGATATTTTTCATTTAATTGAACTCATTTTCAACTCAATCTAACACATTGTTTTATTCGATTGAAAATTGTATTACTTTCGTTCAAAAGTCATTTTATCAAGTATCAAACACACCTTAAAACAATCAAACCATCATCCAATATTAAATATATTAAATTCGTCACTTTTATAAGAATAATAATGATGATTATTATACATTTTGGTTAAATAATATTAGAAATTTGGCAAGACTTGCCTGTCAAATCTTGAAAGTTATTCTGTTATCGTGTCATTTAATACATCGGATCGGTTCTAAACTTTCTGTTACACCTGATTGATTGATTGATTGATTGTTGTACATAAACAAAAGTCACGTCTCATTGTTTTTAATCCTTCAAACAATAAAATAAAAAAACTGAGAATAATACACAACATCACAAGGACAAAAATGCTGTTCAAATTAACTACTCTAACAAACAATTTTCATAATAATCATATTACTAGTTTTTTTTTTTTTTTTAATGGGACTAGTGGATCTGCCAATAAGAAATCCCCCTCCTTCATTCCTGAATCTATATGTTAATTGGTAAAACAAAAGAAAAGTAAAAATTACAAACAAAAAAATACAAGGTGAATTTCATACATCTGTTAATATTAACGAAGATACAATGACAACGTACGCCAGAAAAAAGAAAACTGCAATCTGTATGAAAAACTTGGGATTTTCCCTCATGTTTGGTGAAGTCACCGCCCTGAAAAGCAGAAATTGAATTCTATTACAACATCGTTCAAAAGTTGACGCGGGTAAAAAATAAAAGCATGAGAGCATGTCCAAGCAGAAGTAGAAGACAGGTACATGACAGTTTTTGAACTCGACCACAACGTTACCTAGCAATTCGTTGGGAGAGTCGATGAAATGGTAAACTTTGTATGAACACAATGCCTGGTCCTGTTAGAAGAGCTGTGACCGCATTGTCACCCTGCAATTTTCGATATCACGATCATATATAACACATTCTAGAAAAAGTTATGGGTGTTAGAAGAATCATGTTATAAGAAAGTAATGCATGAACATCCAACCAAGGTAGCATTATGGTCACCGTGATGAAAATGCTACTACATTATCATCTTTGTCATTACAGCATAATTGCCTGCTACCGAGGATCCTGTTGATCGATGTGTATTACAATTTTATAAATGGGTTGGATCCCTATCATTTGCTGGTTAAGGGAATGGCATTACAAAGGGTAGTACGGTTCTATAAAACTCCTAGTATGCTTCGGGTCATAGGAAAGGTTAGACCCATTGTGTTTCCTAAATAGAAAAAAATTATGGTTATGCAAAATTTATTCCCTTGATCTTGTGAGGGGTTTAAACTACACCTCACTTTAAAGAGACTTGATTGGTTTAGCAATGCAAACTCTCAATTATTGCCAGCATATATGCAAAGAGAATTGCGATGTTTATAAAATGCTTGAGCTTTTAAAAGCTACTTACCCCAAACATTGTCCTTCGTGCAGGACCATTGTATTTTATTTGGATATTGACCGTACTTGTAACAGCAACAATGGAAGAAACATCAACAGCTAGAACTTCACCGATCTCAAGATTTTTCTGTACAACTAACAAGAGGACAGAATCCAATAGAGCGTCCCAATGAGAAATAACAGAAGAGTATGGTGGAAAAGAATGAGAAAAAAATTCAAAGCAAAAACTTAATAAATTTGACATTAAAAAGTACAATGATGAATTCGGGAGGAGCTGAGAGTTGCAAATGGAACAAGAGAAAGACTTTATAATGTTTAGAAGAAAAGAATACCAGATCCACCCGCTAATATGAAAGCAAGCCCTTGGCCAGATAGCTTCTGCCTCAAGAATCCCTACAAAAAGAGCATGGTCTTAGAGAAATGATATGGAGGCATGCATGACAAGGAGGCCAGCCCAATTGTTTTGACAAAAATTCTTCGCCTATTTTCACAACGCCATTTTTTGTAATTATTATTAGCGAAAACTGAAACTGAAAACAAAAAATGTTTTCTCAAATTAAAAGAACTCCTAACTTCTTCGAAATTTCTTCTCCAACAGAACACCTCTAATATGAATGGAATATGGTTATAATAAGTTTCAGGGCTTATGTTAAAGAAGATAAATTTGGAGAGTTATTATTGGGAAAGATAACATTTACTACATTCTAAACACAAACGTCATGTATTTCCTTTTTTTTTTTCAATATAAACTTTATTTTTATTCCCATAACATCAACAATTTTCACGGAACGAAAAGTGGTGAATAAATTTTAGGCTGAAGTTAAGATAAAAGTGGGAAATTCTTATTGAGAAAGGAAACATTTATTACATTGGAAACACAAAAATTCATTTATGTCCTAAGGGCTGATACAAACAAAACTGTAAATTTTAGGAACTTTAAGGGAAATCATTAAAAAATTCTCAAACAATAACTGGTGGTACCACACAATAACGAAGCAGGGGGGTAAAATCATAAATTGACTAATTTATTGGTTTTCTTCTCCATACCATAGATATAGTAAACTCTTCAATGAATGCAAATGCAACCTAAAAATATCGATTGTGAACAAGAAATTGAGTATCGATCGCAAGAAGATCCGTCAACAGACAAGTAATGCATCCTACGGACATGTCTTGTCATTGTTGATTATATGTTTTGGTACAAAAATTCAATGTAGCATTACAGCGTACATATGCTGTACATCTTGGAGTTCAAAAAAATGTCCGATTTTGTAATGTATCAAAAGAAAATAATACTGAAAAAGGAAAACTACGTGGTCAGCCATGCAATTGATACCAAGTTAGTAACAAAGACTAATAATAGTGGGAAACATCCAAAATATCTCACCTCAGCACTAGCAACAATATTTCGTCCCCTCTGATCTACTATGTTGCTAACCTTCACATCATTGACAGAGCAAAGAAAAGCATCTGGCTACAGAGTGCAGAAAATTCAAAACAAGGTTATTTTGTAATCTGTTTCTCAGATTTAAAAGAAAATTCAACAACCAGTAAACCTATAGATCAAATTTGAAAATCTAAAATCAAATTTAACAACAACTGCAAACGAATTGGTTATACCTGACACAAAATCTCTCCATTGAACATTGCCAAATCAATCTGTATTTGAATAACAGACACATAAGCATATACATATAAAGAGAAGTCCAGTCATATGTATACCAATATTTATTTCAGATGATGAATATTGAGACTTAAAACAAGGGTAACAATAGTTTTAAAAGGCACATAAGTACAAACCGGAAGAATTCTTGCGAAATATGGTGCAGCAATTCCAACGAATCCTTCGCTTGGTCCAGAATTGTGAAGAACAATGCTAGTTATTGTTTTTCCAAATAACCACTGCCATACACCCACTTCATTTTCGGGAAGGTAGGCATTTTCCATTTCAATGGATCCAGACATAAAGCACATGGAACCTACAAGTAAATAGCATACAGGTTCCATTAAAACATTGACAGGTGTGATCCACAAATTCTAACTTTATCAAGTTATACAGATACAGATGTGGGTGAATTTATTGCCATATTGGTATCAATATGCATTAAAAAATATTAAAATGAGGAGTACTAGGAAAACAAAATAACAGAAAATTATCTGCACAGCTCCACTCCCACAAAAATTTACTTCTTGGTAACACCCTACGTGATGATATACTTCCCTTTGGAAGAATTAAGGAGAGATAAAACAGTCACAAACATGCTTATTGGCAACCAACAGGTCATAAAGAAATATTTAAGAGCAAGGGATTCAATTATTCATTTTTCAAAACGACTTTCAGTATGACATTTATCAGGTACTTACTCAAACTATTTTTGAGAAATGCTAACGCACATGATTTACTATTAGCCAAAATTTATTACAAATCATAGATTATGTGGGTAACTTCTTATTTAATGAACCTCACTCCTAATATTATAGTTTTTCAACAAATTTTAGTTAATAATAAAAAAATATGTAAAAGGGTGTACTGCTAGTACTAAATATTTTAACGAATCTAAAACAAAAAATTTAGACAAAAAATATGATTAAATATTTGCAAACAAAATATATAGGTTATTTCATCCACAGTTGTTTAAGAGTCCTGACCAGTTGAGGGTGGGGTTGTTAAATATACACGGCCTATCCCCTAATAAAAGGTTGTTTCCAGGATCTAAACCCATGACCTCCAAGTCATAAGGCAGCAACCTTAGTGTTGCACCAAGATTCACCTTCCACGGCAATGTTCATTATTATCCATAAATCATGTTTGTGTCAGTTTCATATTCAAGAGCATGCACTTAATAATTAGCAATTCAAATGCGATACTTTGAGAAGAAAGATCATCAAGTAAAAATTCAAAACCAATGAATAAAAGTTCCCAACAACTTACCAGGCTTTGCGATGATTCTTTCCTGTGGCTTCAACATTATCTACATTTGCAAAAACCAGATGAAGAATTATAATACAGTAAATAGACAATAAATAGTTTCCAAAACATCGGTATTTTAAACTTTAGATTGTCACACATACCTGAACCACTTGAGCTTCACCCCCTAAAATCTGAAAAGGTATAATTGCATCTTGCGGGCTCTAAACAGAAAAACATGAAAAGAAAACACCCTTGATAAATGCTTACAAACAAAATATATGAATAAATATACTGAGAAACCTTCCTTTTTCTTATATTTGTGTGTTAGAATATCTACTAAGCTTTTCCATTTTCTAGCATCAGTAATGCAGGTTTTTTGTGTGGTTAACTTCTTATACTCAGCCATCTTACTGAAAACAGTATGCATGATAATAAAAGCATTTTACATTCCTTAAAAGTACACCAAACATCAAAGCAAAGGTTTTTTTATATAATATCATTTTGCATGTTCCAGAGGAGCTATGTTAGTTCAAAGGCGCACAGACCAAAGGAGTAAACTATTATGATCCAGGACTCAACAAAATTTTGTCAATCATATAATGCATCCATCATATCAAATTAACTAAATAGCAACCTCAATTGCAAAAATATAGCAATATTTGAAGATACAAATTGATCTTCAAGAGTACTCCAATTTCACAAATTACAACTCTAGTTGAGAAGTCATCATCAATGCATCTAACAGATTAATTTATAATTCAATCTGTTCTAGAATCAAGACTAACAGAAATCAATTGATTGAAAACAAGGGAAGCTTAAATATATATATATATATATATATATATATATATATATATATATATATATATATATATATATATATATATATATATATATTAAGGACAAGAATTGATGCAACTACCTGATAAACATAAGGCTGAAAAGGTGTTGAGAAAAACGGTGCAGCCATGGCTAGGGCACAGGGGTTACTTTGAAGTCACTGGAGACAAAGACAGCCAACTGGAAACATATTCAGGAAAAAATCAATTGATTTTATTTAATAACTTATTTGAATTCTATCATGCAATAATTCTCATGTCTGGGAGATACAAGTTTATGACATACAAGGTTCAACTCAACACTTGAAAATTCAATATTACAAGCTAGGCATTCATCTTAATGTTATTTGATAAATTTATAAATGAGTAGTCAGGTTTAATCATAATGACCAAGGTTGTCAAACTAAAGAACTTAAAGAGTTCGCTAAATTTAAATCAGAAACTTAACTTGCAAACTCACAAGAGTTTATTTGAGTCTACCTAACAAAAGAATAATATTGAAGAACCGCATGATGACATATATGCAGGAACATAAACCTCTTACAAAATAATAATTCAATGCTAGAAAAATATACTATAACAGAGAACAGAATAATATATTTCTAAGTAACAGCAAACAAAATAATGAGAAAAACCACATTATATTATAATAGAGAACACAACCAACAAAATATAACTGAAAAATATACTAAAACAGAGAACACAGCCAACACAGAGAAAAACCACTCATTTTGAACAAGACAGAATGGGCCCTGAAAGACAGAGATGGGCGTAAAGGTGAAATCACGAATCGTAAGGGAGATGATCTAGAAATTGTGAACATGGTCTTGAAATTCCAAATAGGTGATCTTGACGAACATTATACAAGAATAGGTGAAATCGTGAGAGGAACTAACTTCAACCCGTCATGTTGTACCTTGTCTTCAATTTTCAAATGACAGCTTCAATTGAGCGCGTGTGCTTGGCTGATGACATGGATGGCTTTTAAGGAAGATTGCAAACCTAAGTTTCTGATTTTGTGTGCCTTAAAACAGAGTGACAAGGTGACATTTTGGAACAAAGCTGTAGTGCCATTTTCAAGTGGTGAAATAGCTCCTGAAAATCACAAGTCCAACTGAGCCTGTACAGAAGAAACAATTCTAGGAGCGTTTTGGCTCGTTGGAGGCTGATTGGATCATAAACTTGTACGATCCTACAAATTAACACCCAAATTTGACAACGTTGATGATGACAATCGTCATTTTTCTATTTAAAATATTCAATAAATAGCCAAAACCTATCCTCCTTATTACTCCCTCTGCATTAGCTTTTGCAACCCAAACAAACATCTTACGCTTGGTTCTTATTCTTCAAGACTAAACAATACAAAAACGGGCTCTGATTTTTCCTCCAAAGGTGAAATAATCACAACTTATTGTTGAATTATTGACATATAAAAATGTAAAGTATCACTTCAATTGCAAAGCACTGCAGTAAAGACCTGAAGTTAGGAAGGACACAGGGGAACATAACCAAATAATCACTGAAATTCAAAACCTTGGCAAGATTTTAAATTGCAGACTGCATCAAGTGACGCATCCCCACTCCACTGGCCACTTAAACCACATCAAGCACGATTGCCAACAGCACCCAGTCAAATCTAGTAATATCATGAACAAGCCCTGTGGACAAGTGAGAACCCCGAATCCCCAGACCACTTCCCTACAAGTGCATTTCAATTAGATGATCTAGTCCACTGATCCATCCACTTGAGCATTTTCATCAAACTTCCTTCCCTGATAATTGTTACTCCAGAACTAACCAGATAAATAAACCCACAATAATTAAGAAGTACCCGTTTAGATACAGAACTTTCACATACTTCTCCTTTGGGTGAAAAAAAAAATTAAACCCTAAAACATAACAAAACCTATACACCGGAAACAAAGGATGCACCTAATTCAACAAGACCAATGAAAGAAAAACCCAATGTTGTGCCACAGCAGTAGCTGCAGCACCTTTATATGGAAGACCTACTCTCAATTAAATCCTTGAAACAAGAATTGTAAAAGTATAAAACAAAAAACCCATTGAACCTAATAGTCAATGGAGGAACTAAAAAATGAAGAACAATATATGCAATTGAATATTGTACAGATAAATCTCAAATTAAAATTTTTCTTGCGAAACAACTTACTGAATAATAGTTTGACCCAACCGAACACCGTCTCAGATCTGGCTGATCAATTGATTCCCTTGAACAAGCGAGTTTGATTCAGAGAAGCATGATATACATTGCCTTATGGGGGATTCTGCTGTGTATGCATTTATTTTCCCTTTGCTTCAATCTAGAAGGAGAAAGACCTTTTTCTCCTCTGCTTGTGACTGTAATGTTACAATTTCTGGGATACACGTGTCTTTCATGCTGACGTGGCTTGTTTCTATTGCCTAGAGTGGTCAATCTTAAAGTAAGATCAATTCCTATTGGTTAGCGTGATCAATTTATGTTATCAGAAGATGCACTGTTTTTTTACCGGGTAATTTGATGACTTAGGGTAATTTCATAATTGTTTATGGAATTAAGAATCCCATTAATATATTTTGAGAAAAAAATCAATTAAATCCCATAAGTCGTAATTGATTTTTTAAAATTTTAAATGACTTATGATTAAAAAAAAATAAAATGTTAGTTGTTAAACAAGTAATTTAGTTGGATAAGTTTAATGTGTATATTTTATTATCTATATGATTCATACAAAAGATTAATTTTTTTTCATGACTAAGTTTCTGTTTACTTTTTATTAAATAATAATATTATTATTATTTGATTTTATATATATAATCACACCATATCTACACAAAATAAGTAATCTCTTCCCAAAAATTTATTATGACAAACTTTTAATAATTTATAAGCAGAATTTCATACTATCAAACACATTTCTTTGGTAATCATTATTGCAAATTATAATTTTTAATTTTTTTTGGAAAAAAAAATTATGGGCATTAAAAATGTGCATCAACATTTAATATACATGTGTAATGAGTGTAAAAAAAATTAATATATATATATATATATATATATATATATATATAATCACACCATCTCTATACAAAAAATAAGTAATCTCTGGCTAAAATTAACTACGACAAACTTTTAATAATTTATAAGCAGAATTTCATACTATCAAAACTTTTGACTTTTTAAATACATTTCTTTGGTAATTATTATTGCAAATTATCATTTTTAACTTTTGGAAAAAAAGAAATTATGGACATTAAAAATGTGCATCAACATTTAATATACATGTGTAATGAGTGTAAACAAAATTAAACTATATATGTATCATTGTGTTTTTTTTTTCAATTTGTATTGCTTTATTCAAGCCTAATTTATAGTTATAAATTTCGGGATGAAAGTTTGTAATTTTTATAAAATACATTAGTGTGCACCAGATTATATTAACTAACTTAAAAATTGTTTTTTTCCTCCGCTTATAACTCTGAGATCTGTAGAATTGTTAAGAATAAGAAAAATCATTTATAAAATAAACACTTAATATTTTATTATTGGATGAAATTACGTATAAAAAAAATTCTATTAGAAATAAATTTATTTTAAAAATAGTATATATTTAAGTGTTATTTTATAAAATGAAAACTTGAACATTTTATCATTAAACGGAATTTCTTATAAATAAAATTTTATTAGAAATAACTTCATTTTATAAATAACCTATACTTTCTATAACCTTTTTCTTTATAATCTCTCTACCCTCTCTTTAAATTTTTAACCTCACCTTTAATCTCTTTCAAGATTCAAGCATACTCTTATATACTCTTATATGTTCCTAGTGTCATGGGCAACATCTCTAGCTAAAAGGTTTCTCAAATAGAGGAAGTTCATATTTTTTTTTCATATCATAGGGTTAATTTTTGGCTAGGATGCATGTGGAATTTTTGGTCTTTCACAAGTAAGTTCAAATTTTTTCTTATTTTAAAGTCAAATTTTGATCGGAATATATGTAAACTTATTGGTCTTTCATATGGTATTATGGAATTCGTTAGGAATCTTTGTTATGATGTGATCCCAAGGATGTGCTTAGATCATCAATATAAGCTTTCTTTGTGTTTTAAAGCATCCTATAAGACATAGAGTTTATAACAAATTAGAGCAGTGAACTCTAAAAGAGGTAAGGAAAACTAGTTTTGACATTTATATTCTTATTCATATTGTTTGAATTGTTTGTTTGACATTTGTGATTTGAAAGTTGAATTGATGAATTACACCTGTGAATTGGTATTTGAAATGTTGTCAGTATATCATAGAACTTTATTTTTATGTTGATTGGTGATCTGGAAAACTGAATGGAGAACGAGTATTTGGATTTGGGTTTGGGTAATGGATTGTAATAGTGTTTGTTAAAATTTTATTGGTATACAAATTTGATATCGCTGTCGTTAGGCGATCAAATTACCACTACTTTAGCAACTTCAGTATTGCCAGTTTGTAGTGAAGAAAATAGTTAGGGTTAAGATAACCCTGAGTCGTCTCACAACGAATACGGAATTGATCTCAAATATTTGATTCTCAAAAATGCAATTTAAAACTAGCAACTATAAAAATAGGGAGGTTTTGATATGCAAAGAAAATGACACGGAAGATTGTAAACACAGTAATAGTAAATAGGTCAATTCCACTGCTTTTTCTAAATAAGATTCTTCATTGGTTATCTAGAGATTATTGTTAAATTAATTA
>Ga0209589_1009201_pt1 | contig 15030 bp, 4 predicted proteins | sample CowpeawhiteBW_FD_187525 | JGI IMG/M metagenome (GOLD analysis project Ga0209589, IMG submission 187525) | Root nodule microbial communities of legume samples collected from California USA - Cow pea white BW (SPAdes) (version 2) | ecosystem: Host-associated > Plants > Roots > Nodule | place: USA... | reverse complement strand
TATATATATATATATATATATATATATATATATATATATATATATATATATATATATATATATATATATATATATATATATATTGAGAGACACCGATGGGAGTAAATAACTAAAAATATCAATCATATTTTGAATTTTATCTATAACTTTAGAAATATTTGATTTCAAAATAAGAAATAAAAAACTCCGTGGCACTAAGTTCTCGGAAAAAATTGTAAAGTTTATTCGAATTCAAATGTTATTTTCTTATATTTGGGTTTGAGAGAAGAGTGAGAGAAGATAAAGAAAGAAATGCGCACTCCACACTATTTGTGTAATAATTAAAATCTCTTAAAAAAATGATAAATAGAGTATTATCCTATCTTAACCAACACAAGAAAAAATTTAACTAAACAATTATATTTATTAATATTTATTTACTTGGCACAATATTTAACATAATAAAACAAAATTACTCAATCATTTAATATCGATTTATACTGACGTAAAAAAATTATTAAACAAAATTATAACATGTAACACTTTATTATTCTTGTAATGAAACCTATAAAATTTTTATATTTCAGTTAAATCAGTTAGTTTCCAATTATTTAAAATTTATTTTTTTGTAGTTGAATTGAATTAGGTTTTAACTCATTAGACGTGTTACACACGTCTCAGTATTCAAAAGTCACCACTCTAGTCCAACAAAATGTTATTAAATTAAAGGCAAACACCTCTTTTAACTATAACATATTCCAAATTTCGCTTCAAATAGTAGTAATCTCCCACAAATCGTAATAATAAACTTGATATGATAAACCCACCCTATTTAGTCTTTAAACGTCAACAGTGAAAAAGTTTCTTTCTTCCAACCACTTAGAAGAAACATTTTTGTTCAAAAGAACTTAAAAAAGAGATTAAAAATAATTAACGTGGTCTTATAATTAACTAAGTTTTCTAACATCAAATTAATTCTATTAATATTGTTGAAATTAACATTAATTTCATACTAACATAAATAATTATTTATTAAACAAAACAAGAATATTTGATGTTGATTAATTAGAGTTAACTCAATTAGCTCTAAAATTGCTAAAATAATTTATATACCATATTATAATCGATTAAATATGATATAAATATTAATTTGTATATGTTTACTGCATTTTTAATTATATTCTCTAGGAAAACCAGTTTTTTTTTTGTGCAATAAGAAAACCAGTGATAAAAGGCATCAATCAAGCAATGACTAATCGGATTATTGTGGTAGATAGGTAGAATTATTGACATAGAATGATAGAATAGTGAAGAATGCGCAGTGATTTGCATCGTCGATTTTCAACAATTCCTGAGTAATAATTAATGATTGAATGAAGTACTGCATGGTGCTGTGGGCACTATTGTTTTTTTTTTCTTTAGTCAGCAAAGAAAGCGATTTTGATGAAGAAAATTGGTAGTTTCAAATGTTTCCCACGAACCTAACTTCACAAATAGAAAGTCTACAAAAATATAGATAAAAAAATGACAGCAAAATCAGACGCTAGCAGAAGACAGCAAAAGTTTCATTGTTATGTTTCATTTTCAACCGTGGGAGACAGTAATAATATGCTATTATTTCAACAAAATGGAGATCGCCTTTCAGAAATCACATGGATCTTTTTCGTCTAAGAGATTTGTGACTTTTGATCTTCGTAAATTTTTCTTTGTTCTCGATATGTATATAATAGAAGATATAGATGAACTTTAGTATTATAATGTAAAGAAGTTGATATTAAATTTAACTTAACATTACAAAAGTTATTTGTAAGAGATTTAAAGAGTTATATTTCTCTTTGGCAACTTGATGGCGTCATGGATGAAGTTGAAGATTCGGACACAATGACACATTTTAGAGAGCTCGAAGCAGATGATGATAATGATGATAAAACTTGTTTCTTAAATATTTCTTTTTTCAACATTATGTATTTTTTTTTTATATTTATAATGTAATGGTTAAAGAATGTATTTCATCAAATCATCAATAAAATTAATTTTAATAAATTTTTTATACTTTACAAATTTATATATTTTATTTCTTTATTATTATAAAAATCAGATTTCATTAAATTAATAAATTATAAATACAAGTGGGTAATTATAAATAAAGTAGGTTTTAAATCTCTACAAAATAAAAGTCAGCAATAAAAGAAGTTAAAACTCTTCACAATATAATTCAGATACCAAGGGTCGTCCAAAATCTCTGCAAATAGTTTGTGACGATTCTAATTGCAGAGGCTTTGAAAACCCTCACAAATTAGCAGATGGTGAAAACCCCTGCAGATTGAAATAAAAATCTTCACTAATTATCAATTTTTTTGTAGTGTCAGGCATGACCATGCTAGATGTGGAGTGTTCATGGTTACATATGGTTGTCAATTCTAATTTTATATAGTTCTATTTCTTGGATATTTATCTTTGCTTTCATTTAATTGTATATGGTTTGATTTATGCTTAATGTTAACTTGATCATTCATTTGTTCTAATTAAATCATCATACATGTACTAGATGCTTTAGTGCATGCTAAATGAGATATTGGATGAAATGGTCCTGCACATGGCAAGGATTCATTCAACGAGTCTTGCACGTTAAAGCAATGATTCATTTTACCAGAAGTTGATGAATCACACTAGGTTTGAAGTCCTTAGGTTCTAGTGATTCAGGGATGAACCTATATCTACATAAAAAAAGTACTCCTAGGACATTGAATGATTTGCATAGTAAGTAAACAAGATGGTAGTGGAGTAGTAGAAGAAGATGAGATGAAATCAATTCATAGCCTCTACTCCACTCAATCTATCTAATTACTATTATCTATATTTATTTGCACTCTTTATCAAAAACAAAAACCTAAAAATTAAACTACCAATATACTTGTTAAATCCCTGTAGATATGACAATTGTTGATATTACTATGTACCCGTGCACTTGTTGGGAAATGGATGTTGAGAGAATTTAGAGTAGTTCAAATATAAGTAAAAAATAGTCATCAGTGACCAAATAGGCCTAGAATGAATTGTTCAAAGAAAAATTCTCTCATAATAAAACAAACAGATCTTCATCCAGAAGTGGAACACTGCACTCTACGAGTGCAAATCCCACCTTAAGGTTGCATTGGGACATATAAGTTTTATTAAGAACATCTCCAAATTTCCTTACATTATTGAAATTTATGTATTCATAAATATAATATTACTAAATGAAAAATATTTGTTAGGAGTGAAAACATGGTCGTCATGTGGATCCAGATGAGTTACTTTTTGCCGCTCAAAAGAAAAAGAACAATTCCTAGGTATGTGCATGTGAATCTATTACTGAACTTTTTTTTTTTAAATTTTTTCTATACAATTATAACACTTCTCAAATATTATAGTTGAATAAGAAACATATCAGCCGTATGTGTGAGATAAGGAATCAAATAGTTCAACATGATCTACAACAACAAAGGTTGAATGCTGGAAAGATGTTGTTGGAAGGAAGAGTAGAGGTAGAGTTTATAGCACTTGGTACTTGACTTCCAACACTCATCAGAGTGTGTCATCCCTCACTCAACCTTCAATGTTATCCCACACAATTCTTCCAACACAGGAACAATATTTCTTTAGGCAAAGAGGCTTCGGGAAAAAGACAAGTCACTCTGAGAGTTTCTATAGCAAATTAGAGAGCAACTGTAGCCGATGAAAGAGTTGTTGCAATATCAGAGGGTTTGGTTGAAACAAATAAGAAATACGTATCAGTCAGGTGCCCCACATTATGATCTAAACTTTGACGATCAGCTCCTCCCTTGATCATGAACTTCATGAGGTAAATCACATTGTATATGCTTTCATCTTTTGCTATACCACAACAACATTCCCACTCCTAATTTTAAAGTTCACTATGGTCAAAATTTGAATGATTTGTTGTTGTTGGATTGTAGCTCTGCTATAACTCTTTTTAATTTAATCAATACTTGGAAGTATACTAATTATTGTATTGAAATTCAGTATGTGACCTATGTTACACCTTTTTCCTTGTTCAACTTTTATATAGTGTCTTCTTCAACTTGTGTTACTGAAGTATAGGGTGTACATTGTTTTTAAGCTTTACATATTTATACCTTACATATTGGTTTTTCATTTTACAAGTACTGTTTTAGTGGACTTCTTCCAGTGTCGTGTGACTATTACTGTGACATCAACTTCCTCTGTTTGAGTTCCAATTTTAGTTAGTAAACTTATTTATCTGGTGAACATTCAAATCAAATTATGACTTATAACTTTTTATACATTGATGCATTATCCATAACTACCTAGTTTTTATAGACGTGTTTATGTTGTAATTTGATCCCTGTAACTTTAAGCAAGCTTGAATATACTTTAATTCTTTGTTGATCGCAATTGAAATGACTTTCGAATGGATTAAATGAGTTGTTGAATATGGATTCTAAATAAAACGGATTTAAGCAGGTGAAATCCAGACTATTAGAAAAATGAGATTGCTCTAATTATGATTTCTGTTATCAGCGTTAGGCTAGCCGATGATACTCCGATGCTACATTAAAAATAATAATTTAATATCCTTTTATAGCATCATCTAGTCCAGAATTTTAATTTGTTAGTATCGGTCCAACCAATGTTACATACCGTAAATTATTTTATTTTTTTGTACATATCTACGTCGGCTTAGTCGACACTACTCGTGACTCAAGCTAGCGTCCACAGCTGGCTCATGAGTCATGCTACTAAGGTTAGCTTCCACATTTTTTTTCGTTGGAACGCTAAACTGACGCTAATCTTTCCATTAGTGTCAACTTTTACTCTTCCCTTACATTCTTGCAGTGTGAATAGAATGGATAACTGTTCACGGTTGTTCTCTCTCGCCACACCTATATTATATTTAAGACATCATATATATATATCTAAAATTTTCTTTTTTTTTTCGGTTAGTACGGTTGTTTAATTTTTTTTTTTTTACTTCACAATCAATAAAAGTATAAATTTAGGACTCGTTACTATATTACCTATGACTTATTATCATAATTTTAAAATCCACGTGATTTGAAATTTAGTTACTGGTGCAGCCAACCTACTGCAGAGTTCATTTTCCATAAGCAATCAAGGTATCTCAAACTCATAGGAGCGAAACAAAGTTTCCACATGATGAAGAATAAATGCGAAAAAAAGATAAGATTTTACTTTACAGATAGCAAGCTGGCGACAGAAGATGGTCAAAAACCAGTGATGGGAAAGCTTGTTCTTTTTTCTGTGTTAGAAAACTTATTTTGAAACTGATAAAATACTTCACACTTGATTCAAAGATATATTTCTGTTTTCTAATGGAAAAACTATAATTTGCAGAATAAAACAATTCATATACGAACATAAAACAATTATTTGACCATACAGTTTCTGTGAACAAAGTTAGAACTTAGAAACGCGTCATGCATGAACAAAGATTAATGAAATGAAATCGAAGACACTGTTGATGAAGTGACATGTAAAAATAAAAGGAAAGGGTGTTATTTATTTGTGTGTTTGAAAAGGTAGATATAGTCTGAAGAAGACGTTTTGCGATGTGGTGTTGATAGAAGTTCAACCTCAAACAGTGAAAATCTTGCATAACAGCTGAGGCTAGTTATATGCATGAGCTTGCGATGAATACGTAGCATATCGGTGCTGCACTGTAGCACAGTCTATTATGGTAGGGTTATTCTGTTGCATGTTCATCGATCATGCACAACACAATCCACGCTAAACTCACCCTCTCATCATGCTCAACAACTATAACAATGTCTGCTGCACAGTGACTCACTCAAACTTGTTATTCTAGTGTTAACAATTTCTTACAGAATTTATTTAACACATTTTATTGGGGATCCATACCGATTAAAAAATCAAATTTATATCATATAAATGATAAGAACCTCACTTTTTAATTTATAATTTAGTTTCTAGGATTAAGGTAGATTTGAAGTCTAATCTTAATATAGTATTGGAATTATTTAAAAAATGATTAAATATATTTATAATCATCTTGATGTAAAATTGAAATTCATTTATGTTTTAAACTTTGATATATTTTAATTTCTAAATTTTAAAAATATGGGCTATAAACTTTTTAACCTAACGACATTAATTCTTTTATGCATTAATCAATATGCACTAATCAATATTTTAAGTTAACATTTGACTTGGAATGTCTTAGAATGTCTCAAATAGTTCAAAAGTCGGGCTACACCATCATTTAATACTTTTAAGAAATTTAATTCAGTTGGATTAGAAATATTATATTTATTTATTTTTAAAGTTTGAGAACGAAATTATATCAAAATTTAAAATAAAAATAAATTTTAATTTTATGTCAAAGTTTAGGAAAAAAAAATATATTTAACCTATTAAAAAACTTATCCAAATTAGATTTGTTCTTTGTTAATGTGGCAGAGATTTAGCATCAAATAAAATTTTATAAGTGAATATAAATTTTAACTTTAGACTTAGACAAAGTACGATAAAAATATTTATTTCAAAATGTAAGTATATATTTCTGGATTCTCAAAATATTTTTTTAACTATTAAATAACCTCTCAAACTACAGTGAGATATTGAATGTGATGGCTGTAATAATATTTAAGTAGCAATGTTTAATATAGTTCAAACTTATGATGGTGAGGGTCTGAAACTAGTGATAGAGTGAACGTTGAAGTGAATTAAATTGAGTCAAATTCAAACTCATCACGACAAGAATAGTCTCGGTTCATTACGAAAGTGAGCTCATTTCCTCAGTTTGTACTCTGTTCATTTTGTTCAATAAGTTCAAAGTTATATATACTCTCTTTCTATTTCACTGAAATAAAAAAGAACATTTACTACTCAGCTAATTTTTACTGTACAATAAAAATAAAAATGAGGGTGTAATCAGAAAATAAAAATAAAAATGGGGAACATATAAAAAGTTCATCTTGACTCATAATATAAATTTTTAAATTTCAATGTTGATCCTACGTGGGAGTGTATTTGTAAATTTTGTGAAGATTATAGACACGTCAAGCAAGTAATAAACATAGGAGTGAAAGGACGGTACCGAATCCCATTGACTTCAACATGTTTCTTAGGTAGATTGCCTTCCACTTAGCTTCTACTATATATACACACGCTTTCTCCCTCATTATCCTACAGCTACTAATTACGCTCCTTTCTTTTTCTCTTTCTGTTTTTCAGACACAAACTATAACCCTTCATCATCAGAGACGTGTTCGGAATTTTCTGTGATTATTGCTCCATCATCTTCATCATGACCAAGTCCTCTACTGAAAAAAATGGCCTCAAGAAGGGTCCTTGGACCCCAGAGGAAGATCAGAAACTCATCGATTACATTCAAAAACATGGACATGGCAAATGGCGAACCCTACCCAAAAATGCAGGTAACAGTAATTATACTTTATTCTTAAGAGACCTAGTGGTTCTAACTAGCTTTATGCAAGATTTTGCCAACTTTCTACTTCACACAGTTATCGAACAAACTTCAAATGAATCTTGTATTATATATCTGTAAATAAAATATTGCTGGAAACCGAGTCAGACCAGAAAAAGATTAACCTAACATAAAGCTTTGTGTTTTTTGTTTTGCAAAAACATAAATATAGGACTAAGAAGATGTGGAAAGAGTTGTCGGCTTCGCTGGGCGAACTACTTGAGACCTGATATAAAGAGAGGGAGATTCTCATTTGAAGAAGAAGAAGCCATAATCCAGTTACACAGTGTTTTGGGAAACAAGTAAGTCCTGCATTATTTTTTGTCCTAATAACCTTTTTTTTCTTGTTGGTACATGCATATTTCCTCAGTCTACTTTAACAATGTATTTAAAAAAAGAACCCTTTTTGAATTTATATGTATGGTATACAGAATCGCCAACTAATGCATGGACTTTAGACCCTGTGAACCATTAAAATTCATTTTGTAGTAGCTAGACAACTATGCAAAGTCAATGATGCATACAATAACAAACAATATTTTCTTTTCTTTTGTCTGGTTGCAGCACAGCAAATTAATTATTATTGATTTCTAAATGGAAATTTTTGTCCTGCGCAGGTGGTCTACAATTGCTGCTAACTTGCCAGGAAGAACAGATAATGAGATCAAGAATTATTGGAACACCCACATCAAGAAAAAGCTTTTCAAGATGGGGATTGATCCTGTGACTCACGCACCACGCCTTGATGTTCTTCAACTTGCCTCCATTCTCAACACATCTTTGTTCAATTCATCACCCCAATTTAACTACCCTTCAGGAAGATCAGTGATAAACCCAAGCCAGCTTCTGAGTTTGCTCTCCACTCTTCTCTCGTGTCAAACCAGAAACAACGTTAACCCTGATAATGTATTCAACCATAGTAATTTCCACCAAAATGATAACCAACTCTTGCAAAATCAACCCCAATCTTCCCAAATGCAGCTTCATGATACCTTACAAACCTTCCAACCAAACCAGGTTTCACTTCAAGAAAACCTGATTTCTAAGTCTAATCCATTGAACATGGAACTCCACCAACTCATGAAAAGTAAATTAGAGAATCAAACCTCTCCGATTCCTACCTCTTTTAGCCACCAAAACACCCTTCCAAATCTGTGGCACTGTAACAATGGAGACAACATTTCAGACCTATCAGTTGCGCAATCATCATCAGCTATGCAGTGTTTCTCTTCACCCAAGTTCAACACCATATTCAACAGTCTCTTGGAAAATCAGAATCTGTGTAACAACGAGGGGGTGCCGAATTTCAATTTAAGCTCACTGTTATCTTCCACAACTTCATCTTCCAGCCCAAGTGCTTTGAACTCATCATCTTCCACGACCTTTGTCAACGGAACCACAGAAGATGAAAGAGACACTTACGGCAGCAACATGTTAATGTACAACATTTCCAATGGCTTGAATGACTCTGGACTTTTGTGATTCAACTCCATTATTGCTAGTTCAGCTGTGTGATTTGTTTTAGTATCTCAAAATTTGTTTATTTCGGTTCAGACTTTGGTATTACAATCATATATGTATGAAATATTTATTTATTACTATATATTTTCTAGCTTCTTTCATTCCATTTTTTCTGAGAGTTTATATGTTTAATTTTCCTTAAATATTTAATGTCTTGTCTCGTGGCCGTATGAAAACATTAGAAATAAATAACTAAAAACTATTAGAGAAAAATGAGTTATACATTATACATATTCATATATTTCAAATTATATTAAACAAATATATAACTTTGTCCATTCATGATATTAAGTTAACCTAGCTACTTAACTTAAATAGGTGGCAAGAATAAATGAATAGCATGCTAGAATTAATTGTCAAAATTATAACCGAGCACACGAATTATTTCTCATAAAATTTCAATTAAATGGCTTAATTAATTAACACTGCCCATATATATGATTCTGCCATTTATTAAAAGTTTAAGCAAACTATATATTGGAACTACTTAGGTAGACACGTGCTATTAACCATTTTTCATCTACTCATTTATCTAAAATCACAATTTATATTTCAATGTGATTGTGGATTATATCTAATATAAATTTAAACATGCACTTAATTAGAACTTGTTGTATTTCCTTCTTCCAAATATGTGAATGGAATTTGAGTAATTTTAATCGATAATTAGTTTATTTTAAAATATTCTTCGCAGACACTTTTACAAAAAAAAAATGTCATAAATTTAATCATAAAATTTATGAAAATCAGTTGAAAAAATTTGAATTAGTAAATTTTAACAACAAATTAAATGATAAACTATATTTTGATAATTTTATATAAGAACACTTTCAATATTACTCTCTAAATTACATGTGTAAAATAAGAGAAGGTAAATTTGTTTACAACATTTATAATTTTTTTTTTTTAAAAAAATCATTATTATTTTTATTGATTTAGTTTGAAATATAGCGATGTTAATATTTACAAAGAAACTCGAGTAGTATAACTCTATTTATCTATCCACTTTAAGAGAAATTCACTTTATTAGAGAAAATATCATATAATCAAAAAGAGAAAACGTTAAATATAATATTTTCGCCTTACGCAATCTAACCACATGGAATTGGCCAGTTCAATCAGTCAGAAACGCAATTCCAAAGCTTGACTGCAAGATTGATCTGATAGGAAAATTGGGTATAAAATTTGTTAACTGGTTTGAAATAATAGTTTCAACTGAAAAAATAATTATAGAAAAATTGATAATATAATTACTACTACAATCAGTCGAATGCTATGTTATCGATAATTATTATAACAATTATACTGATTTAACTAGTTTTTAATAACATTGTAATGATTGAAATAAAATCAAAGTAGTAAGAAAATCATTATAAAATTGATTACTTTCTTATCATCATATACACTGTCTGATCATAAAATGGGTCTGAGTCTTTTATTAATAATTTGAAGAAAGTGAAAGGCTTGTTCCTTAAGCTTTTACAGAACACAAAGTTGTCTATATTATCGTTTCAATGTCTGAAAACATGTTAGTTTTTCTTTTTTCGGTGGCATACTTTTGTGTCCGATTCTATGTTTGAGAAGTTCGGGACCACTTCAAAAGTGATGCAGAAATTGAAAGGTGGAAAAGATTAGGGTTGAAGGCAACAGTGAATGGAAAATAAAGGTTAATGCATGAGGCACCAAAGTTACGTCTACGTTTCTACTTGTTCTTCAAAGTTTTGACCAACCTACTGTGAGTATTATTACACTGTACATCACTATCTTGTGTTTTCAAAATCAAATATTATTCAATTATATTTATTTTTATTACTAAAATAAAACTCCGAACATATGAAGATTTTCCATGTCTATAGCATTAAGCTCATTACACCTGGCTCTGCTACCTGCATGTTTCACATGCTATAATTAATTCATTAATTAACTATTCCTCCTGTTTCTTTCAATAGCTTGTGTTGTGATTAAACGTTTTAGAAAAATATCATATATAACACTAGAAGAACTTTTTTCATGTTTATTAAAAAAAATAAAACATCAGTTTTGATGCCATTAATTTGTAAACAATAACAATTTTATTATTTATAATTTATATGCAAGGTTACCAAGAGTCTTTTGGAGAAGTTTCTATAAAATTTGAAAAAAAATATATATTAAACGTGTTTTTTCATAAATTAAAACTATTTTATGAATAAATTAAAAATTTAAAACTAAAAAAGTTATGTAAGATACTAGCTTATATACACATTAACTTCAGCTTATAGGATCCAATTTCTCTTTTTCACCCTTAAAATTTCTTTAAAAGAATCACTCGAAAGTATGCCTGTGATGATATGCAGGGCTGTAATTGGTAGCCTTGAGACAATCGTTTATATAAAACTATTTTGTTTTAAAATTTGACAAATTCATATATATATATATATATATATATATATATATATATATATATATATATAAATTAAAATTAGAAGTCATTCTGTTTTTTCATGAAATTATTTACTTCTTTGAGAAAAAAAAGTCGTTTTCATTTATTAGAGTAAGTATCATTAAAATTTATAACAATTTGTAAATATCTTTTTGGTACAGTAATTCTTTTTAATTATTTAATAAAAAATCTATTGTATATATTAGTAGAAATACATGCCTCTGTATGTATCCCACTCTTCTTTTACCATAACATAAGGTTTATTAAACCATAAAATAAATTTTGATTATTAAAATACAAAATATTAATATACTATACAATAATTTTTATAAAAATATATAAATGATTTTTTGTAATTTTATTATACATAATTTTTGATTATGAAAATAGTTTTTTTTATTGTAGTAATTACTTAAATTTAAAAAATAATTATTAAAAATAGTAAAACTAGAAAATATTTTATTATTATCTATATTGTTGAAGATTCACTATGTATATACAATTTGTTTTTTCAATTTTACCATTTTAATAACTACATTTTTAGATTAAATAATTGTTTATGATAAAAATTATTTTTCAATTTTATCTTTATACTTTCCCAAATTTAAATAATTATGTATATCGTGAGAATCTAGAAAATAGTATTTTAAGAGTGATACTATTTAAAATTATGAGACTCTACTATTTTAAACATAAAATATTTAACTATAAATAGAAATTTCATAAAGAGATCTTATTACTTTCAAACATTTCAAAAAATAATTTTTTTAGAGCTCTCTTCCCCCTCTCTGAGCTATCTAATCATGTGATCACCTGTTTGAATATTAGAGACAACTTGTATGATCCTTGTGATGAGATCTTCAAGTCCATTCGATCAATTCTTCCATTTGAGTAAGTTAGTTTTCAGCTCTTTCTTTTTGTGTAATCTTGATAATCTTTGCAAGTGTCTTCCTTTGAGATTGCATGTGCTCCTTTTGTCTTCTGTTTGGTTATTTACTTATCAATGGTTATGAGGGTATGATGTGATCATCTCTGTGGTATTTCTATGTATAGATAGAGTACCATGTGGCTTAGGAAAGGTGTTGATATTACTAAGCCAATTGAGCTTTTCTTTAGGTAAGGGAAGCTAGTCTTCATGATTTGTGTGGTGTCAGTTTATCAAATTGATGTTTTTATGTTGTTGCTTTTTTGAATTAGGGATGAAATTTGGTTGTGATTGATGAACCCGATATAACATGTATGACAATTGTGATCTTGTGTAATTTGAATTCATAATTTTATATTGAATGTTTGTGAATTGCTTTGGTTTGTTAGTGAGGTAATGGAAATCTGAGCAATTGATCCATTTGGTACAAGTTTTATCTGATGAAAAACTATTTTGACTCAAAGTAATAAAAGAAGAGTACTAAATTGATTCATTGGACAGGTTCAATATTCCTAAATCAATACAAAATTTATGAGTTTCTGATACAACGATAAGCCTCACAATGACACCGTTGAATGTCGTGCCAGCTTTTACGAGTTGATTGGCCTTGAGCATCGACCAGGTGGCATTGAGCGCTGGAAACTCCTGCATGTCTAGGAGCATTTGAGCTCCATAGTGCTGAGCATTGGAATGTTGGCACTAAGTGCCCATTTTTACGAGGCAAATAGCGATTAACGCTACATGCCCTATTTTGTTTGTTTCACTGTTTAGGTATTTTAATTCATCTATAATTGGTACTAAGCATGTTTTATGGCTTTCTTTATTATAATTTGAGGTGAAATTGTTGTTTTGAGTATGCAAGATGATAATTGGTATGGAATGAGAAGTTATGATGTTTTAAAGAGTTTCAAGCATAAATTATTGGTGATGGTATTATTAGTGTATGCCTTGATATATGATATGTCACTAAGGAAGGTATCATGAACTCTAATAATCATTTACACTCAAATAGAGTAGAATGAGTTATGTGATGAGAGTAACAAGAGATTCTAATCGTAGGATGTATTGGGCCCTAGGCATAAATGGGATTAACCTTGTATGTGGTTGGGAAAGCAAGCAATGATACCCTTTTGATGTATAACAATGAGCCCACTGAGTAGTGTGGGATCCTAGAAGTTGTCTACAGTTAGTTTCCTATTGTGTAAACTCTGAGTGATTTTTGGTGCAATTTGTTTATATTATATTTTATAGTTATTTCTTTTGGATAACTGCACAAATATTTTATATTCTCTTAGCTATTTGTTTTGCTTTATCAGACCATATAATATTTTATTTACTAGTTTATATTATTAAATGAGATGTTATACATATTAAAGGAGATTTGTCCCATAATTTTTTTTAGTTTTATCTTTTTAATAACTACTTTTTAAATTTAAATATTTTTTCATAACAAAAAAGGTAATTTTCAATTTTATCTTTTAGTAGCTATTTTTTTTTAATTTAAATAGTTATACATAATAAAATTTGTCTATACTATTAAAAGAGATTTGCCTGTGTACACAATTGTTTTTTTAAGTTTTGTCATTTTAATAATTACTTTTTTAATTTCAAATAATTGTTTATAATAATAATAATAATAATAATAATACCTAATTAAATATACATCTTTTGAGGGTATTGAAATTTAGACATCTCAAGGTTGAAGACATAAAAAAGAATGACGTGATGTAAGTAAGAGAAGTATGTGAGGAACATTATTAAAAGGAAATCGAGACACGAGTATTGAGAATAGATATCGAAAGAAAAGTCAATACATGAGTTAAAGTGAACAAAGAATCATGTTAATTGGATCAAAAATTTGAGTAGGCATCAAGATAGGTGGCATTAAGAAAGATGTTTGTTTGACAAAATCGAAAAAGGAACAACGCTAGATCAAAAGGAAGTTAGCATACGATAATTGCCGCAAAACATTAATTGAGTAGAATCATATGGTGTAACATGGGCGATTTTGAAACAATTATTACAATTTATATTTTTTTTCCTTTGTTTTATTTTGACTTAACTAATAAAAAAATGGATAGAATATAACTAGGCTACTCAAATGTAAGAAAAGGGGTGACAACTCTGAAACTTGAAAACGCTGCAAATAGAAAAAATGACTTATTGAGTAATAATTGTTACAATTTTAATCACCGTTTTCTTAAATTTCTTGTATCAATTTCTGTTTTTTCCTTTGTAAATATATTGAAAACCATCAAAATTCGTTCCACTCACTGCACAGTTTTGATACTGTAACTAAAATACACTATCTACTATATATCTAAGAAATTCTTAGTATAGGTAATTTATTGAGATAGACATCGTAATTAATTGACACCTGTCTCAAATTGAGGGTAATTTTGTCTTTTGGGTTTTATTTTTTTTCAGCTGAAAGCATTAAATGGTGATTGACGTTTGCTGACAGGCGGAGCCTTCTTCTTCAAGCCATTGCAGTTGATCGAGGTATTTGATTTTTTTTCTTCTTCCATTATCTTTCTTCCTCTCCGTCTTTTGCTTTCCTTCTTCTTCTTCTTCTTCAAGTCCATTGCTTCTTCTTTCTTCTACTTCATACCAACACCGTAAGTGTTTTAAATATTCTTTTGGTTGTTTATTTTTTTTGGCTGATTGTTGTTATTGAATGTTAACAGAAGT
>Ga0209589_1009191_pt1 | contig 15040 bp, 7 predicted proteins | sample CowpeawhiteBW_FD_187525 | JGI IMG/M metagenome (GOLD analysis project Ga0209589, IMG submission 187525) | Root nodule microbial communities of legume samples collected from California USA - Cow pea white BW (SPAdes) (version 2) | ecosystem: Host-associated > Plants > Roots > Nodule | place: USA... | reverse complement strand
ATATATATATATATATATATATAAAATTATCTATTGAGAGACCATAGTTGTCATCCAACATAATTTTTGTGTTGTGAAATTAGTAGTTAGATAAAACTTATATAGATATATTGAATATCTCCCATCATATGTCGCAATTCCTCGATCCAACCTAATTATAGCTCATCTATGTATATTACCTATTGTGATACGCGTTTTTTGTTTTTCTCATACAATATTCAGTTCTATAATTCACTTGTGATGTGATTAATATGATAATCAAATAAATGTAATATATATAATAAGGGCAAAAAATATTATTTATGTACAAATTGCATGTAATAATAACTAATTATATTTTTTTTCTTATTTTAATTGTATTTGGATTATCTTATTCTTTAAGGAGTTAACAAGTCTTTAAATATGTTAATATTACAACTACTCTCTCAATTTACTTTTCTCACATTTGTATTGGTCTTTTCTATGAAAGATTGAAGTGCGAAGTTAGAATCTCTTAAGATGAAAAAACATATAAGAAAAAAAAATTATAAACTTCTTTAAAAAGACTTTTGAGGTAGAAGCGACTTTCTCTTAATATTTGTCATACTAAATATTTTTTAAGAAATTAAATAAGTAAAATTATTTATGCTATTTGTATACTAACGGGAGTTTAGTTAATACTAACTAAAATAAATATTAAAAATGAATAAGATTAATATCAATTTAATTTATCATAATTTAATTTAATTTTTTAATTTATATTTATTTAAGTTAGTCAACTAAACTTTATATGTCATAGATTCATGCATCTTCATGACAATAAATATGAATTTTATATTATTTTTATCAAAGATCCATATTTTATAAGATAATAAATCTTCTTGCTCAATTTTATTTTCTCACTTTTTATATAAATCTCTTTACATTTATTTCCTTCATTTGCATTCATCTCTTTCCATCACACTTATCTCCTTTATTCATATCCATATCCTTCAACCGCAATCTTCTTATTCATTCCCTTTCGTCTCCCATGTGTCCACTCATCTTCTACAAGAATTATTTTTTTCTATTTTTTTTTTTGTTTTTTTATTTTACTTAAAATAGGAGCGTTGTACGATTATTTTTTTTAAATTATTGACATTAGTATCTATTAAATCAACACAAATTAAATTAATTAATACTAAAAAGAGATTTTATTTAACGTTGATTAAAGTAAGTCAATTTTAAAATAAAAAAAAAAGCAGTTTAACTAATACTAAACTACTTTAATTAACAAAATTTGTTGGTTGTTGAAAGTCTCACATCGATTCGAGATAAGACCAATTCGTTATTGTACAAATTTCACTTTACAAACCGGTTTTGTAGGTTGAGTTAGGCTTTAAACTCACCTCTAACATGATATCAGAATCAAGTTAGAGCATATCTTAGCGAACTTTCTTGGATATTCTGTTTCACCCAATATCGGACTGCTAACGATATATAAATGAGGTGCAAAGCTCACCTTACAAACCAATTTTGTAGGATTAAGTTAGGCTTTAAATCTACCTCTAATAAAATCAATTTAAAAACTAATTTACAGTACGTTGGTTTTCAAAAATGGAAACTATAATAAGTTAACATAGTATGGAATCGAATACTATTAATTAATTAATTAATATTAGTTTTTTCTTAATAATATTAAATATATATTTTTTAATATTCTTTATACGGAGTGATAGGTGACTCAGATCGAAATCTGATTACATACAGTGATTCTTCTGTGCATATCTAGTGAAAGGGTGGAAGATTTAGCATTGTCCTGAAATTGTGTTAGAAATTTAGATAATTTAAAAGCTGCAGTTGATTTATGTTGTATGAATCATGGTACATAGATGTTCCAAGACATTGCTGGCAATGGAGATGGTGGCAATTATTTTGATTGAACATGTCACGGAACAATTTCACCTTCATAATTCTCTAATTCTCAAGTAAAACCCTTCACGAGTTGGAATTGGTCACGTCAATGCCCACTTTGGTTTAGGTACTATGTCCTTTTTACAGAAACCATAAATAAATACAGACATCGGATGTACGTGAATTTGCAAAACCTCCTCTCATTTATTATATTTCCCTATTCTTCATTCACATTTTGCTTCAAAATATTATATATATTATCATGTTTTGTTAATCAATAATAAAATTGTTTAATTATGTAAGTTGATGGATTGGATACGTCGAAGGAATAAAATTTAGATAACTCAAAATTAGAAATAGTTTTTTTTTTAAATTTTGAATTAAGTTAGTCCTCCAACTTTAAAAATGCGTGTATTTAGTCTTTTGATTAAACTTGTTTAAGTTTATTTGACATTTCAAATGTATTTCATAATAGTATTTGAGTTGTTTCACCGTTTAACTCATTTTCGTGCTTCAATATTAGCTGAGAAATACGTTTAAAATGACAAATAAATTTAATAAAATTTGGTTAAAATAACTAAATTCATCCTATTTTTTAAAAATAATGGACTAAATTTGTTCAAAGTTGTTAAGAGAGACTGATTCTAATTTTCACTAAAAGATAAGGGACAAAACACATATTTAACCCTAAAATTTAAGATGGATCCACGTAATGTATTAACACTATTTCCAAACCTAAATCCTTAAAGTAATAAGTTTATGGATTTTATCATTATATTTGTTCAACTCTATTATTTTGATCCAATCCAGAACTTTTGATCTCACAAGTTTGCTTAATTTCAAATTGTACTGGAAGAATTAGTGTTGCCCAAATGTCATGACATAAATTATTTTTAAGGTATTGATGAATCATCTACATTCTCTATATTAAAACTATTTATTACCTATTGTGTTTAATCCATTCATTTATATGTATCAATAACACAACTTTCCAATAATTAACTCTATTATTGTCTCTAATAATTATGTAAAAAATATCATAGAAAGTAAGTTATTTGGTTTCTTTTGTAAGAACGAAGATAAAAAACATAAATAAAAATATTATATTTTTTTTAATATAATCTTACCTGGTGTTCCAAAGCAGAGCCAACCACAGGAAGTTGGCTAAAGTTGGCCATGTGTACTCGAATTGACGCGTTGGTCACCTAATCTTACTAATCTCACGTCTATCTTCTCTCTCTTTTTATGTTAAGATGCATTTAATAAAACAACTTTATTAACGCAATTTATTTTTGTGAGATTATTAGTTAGAAGTTATGTGATAAAAGTAAAATGAAACATTTAGTCAATTGTGTTTATTGACACAATTTTCCAAAAAAGGAATTACCTTTGAAAATTCAAATTATGAATACACCATGAAGAAGAAGTTGTTCATGAGCAATCTTAATAAAATAGATTATAAGATTAAAAAAATAATCAAAAGATAAGAAAAATGTTACATAAATTAAAAGAATTGGTTATACATTTTGTAATTTGTAATCTCCGTGAAACAATATTTTCTTTATTCTTATTAGACATCACTAGAAGACAATTTCTAAATAGTAACATATTTTAGTGAACAATAATAATTAGTAACTATAGTAATCAATTTAGATACTAATTTACAAAATTAAAAATTATTGGTTACTAAAATAGTCACTATTATGAATAAAAAAAATATAATTGGTTACTAAATTAGTCTCTAAAATTAGCTATCATAGTTTTGACTACCAAAGGAAATCGATCGCTACAAATTAGCTACCTAGGTTTTAGCTACAAAATGACTTAGTTTCTAAATTGGTCTCTAATTAATTAGTGACTAATTTAGTGACTATTTTAGTAACCAATAATTTTTAATTTTGTAAATTGGTATCTAAATTAGTCATTATAATAACCAACTATTTTTTTGTTTCTAAAATTAGTTTCTAATTAAGAATTTTCTTGTAGTGCGTCATGTGCTATCATTTCTTTTTTAAAGATAATTTGACCATAAATTTGTAAAACCTACATATTAAAATCATTAACCTTAAAAATAATACTAAAGAAGTACAAGTGTTATATATTAGATGACATGTGAACGATTTAACAAAATCGTTCACATAATCCGATATAACACTTTTCTTTACTCTCTTTATGTTTTTTTAGAATATATTGATTGATATACATACTAATCATAGGAAATAATCCTGTGACTAATTTGATTTTTATATGGAAAGTATAGAAACAATTTAGAATGGAAGAAAAACGGTTGGATTTAGATGTAGAAAAAGTGGGGAAAACCTAAAATGATGGTTTCCTATTTTTGGATGGGTTGATAATTTGTCTCATTTTGTGGCAAAACAATCCTAAGAGGAAGTGGTAGATTCGGAGTTTCGGACCTTATAAGGTCAATAGACACATAAAGAGTTATTTCATCACATGTCCTTCATATGCATGTATCGAAGTGAATTTGAGGTTGTGTTAACAAGTGACAACATGTGCAAACTAATATGACATGAACATAGATATGATCGATGAGATGTGAAATAGAAAATTAAAAAAAAAAAAAAAAAAAAAAAAAAAAAAAAAAAAAAAAAAAAAAAAAAAAAAAAAAATAAAAAAAAAAAAAAAGAGAAAAAAAAAAGTAGCAAAATTCATGCATTTGCAGCCAAACTTTGGATAAAGAAAACTCATGGCTATTCTTTACGTGGAAAAAGCAAGCTTATAGAACACAGCTATCACAGACTTAGGCATGCCCCACAAACTTGTCATCTTCTCTATTATAATGCCAGAAAAAGTTATCCAACATGAAAAGATCTGTGTCTCACTAAAGTTAGCATTATATTGTTTTTTATTTTCTATCCACCATGTACCATGCAACATAATTTGTTTCCCTGTGACCACTTCAATGTCTTCACAAACATTCAAAATATGGTATGGGGAAATGTTTTGGTGGGAAGAAACTATATAAAATTAGGGTTCTTGGATTTTCAAGACATTGGACCAGAAAAAGTGTGTGTGCTTTATTGCTTATTTCTTAACTTATTCCAAGGTAACTTTTCTTTACCAAAAAGAGTAAAATTTTTGTTTCAAAAAAATACTTAAAAACTGATTATCACTCTTGGAATTGTAAACATCCTTAGACAAGGCTTTTAATGAGAAAAAGTTGATTTCAGGGTCTGAACTCATCAACTTTTTAGTTGGTGATTTATGTCAGTCCTTGCCAGTATAATAATATATACGACTTCCACCGGTGTGTGTATAATAACGTTTATTTAAAATATTTAAAATAATTAAATATATTTTTGGTTTTTCAATTATCTTTCATCAAAATTAAAATTAATTTTTTTTTAAATTTTAAATTAATTTAATCTTTTAATTTTTTAATTGTGTAGATTTAATTATTTTAATTAAATTTTATTAAATTTATTTATTTATTTATTTTAATTTATTTATATACATTTTTATTTTAATATTAAGTAAAAAATATATTTAAAACGTTAAATAAATTTAAATTGTTAATGTAAAGGCGTAAATTTATACATTTTAAAAATAAAGGACTAAATTTATTTAAAATTTTATAACCCTAATTAAAATCATTGTTTCGGTGGACATCACTTAGAAAACATTTCGAATGACCTAAACCTATGATTTTTTTAATTATGAGATAGTGTTATTAAATTTTTTTCTATTATGGATGGTAAAAACAAAAGAACTTGTTTCAATAAAAACTTTATTAAAAGGTAAAATAAAAGAATATTGTTACACCATTTATCGTAAAAGTTTTAAATAAAATACTTTTTTATGGGAAGTATGTTTAAAAATTCTTAACAAGAAAAATAATATATATATATATATATATATATATATATATATATATATATATATATATATATATATATTTAAACTTTTCATCTACTAACACAATTTTAATAATAAATTCATTTAATTGACTAAAATATATTAGTATTTTTATTTTTCAAATGTATGTGGTATAATCGTATCAAATGGTAATATATAAAATAAAGTAGGATTATATATACTAATACACAATACACTTTAAATTAAAATGTTACTATCACAAAATAAGTTTTTTTTTATAGATTTTTTAGTTTTTATATGAAGTAATATTTGGATATATGGATGTGGTGATGTAAATTTACATTGGAACTAGATAACTTTGATGTAAAGTTTTGGACATATGGAAAAAATGATATATAAAGTTACAGTGGCGTGATTTTTGTCTTGTTTGAAAGCTGATACAATTACCTAAAAAGTTTGTGTGACTTCAAGATCTACTTTCACTATTTGTTATCTAAAATAAGGGGAAACATATACTTTTTTTTTCTTTTAATTCTGACAATTTGACATTTATTCATTGAATAAAATCATCACATTTTAAATTCTACATGTTACTTTTTAGTAAAATTAATGTTATTAGTTAGCTAACTTCTTTGTGGAAAATTCTCTTATACATTTACTACTGTTTCTTTTGCACCGCTTTAAATAATGTCTTTCATTTTTTTTATTTTAAAAAAAATCTCAAATATTATTTTTGTTAGAACTAATACTTTTATTAAATATTTTTAACAAGATTAAATTTATTTAAATTTATATTTTATATTAAAATTTATTTAAAATTATTTTCAAATTTTAAATTTGTTTTAAATTGTTATAAATTGTTTAAAATTATTTTAATATTTTATATTTAAATTTATAAAATTGTTATTTTTAAATCAACTCATATATTTGTATGGAAATTATTAAATTTTACACATTTTAAAAATATATAATAATTTGAAATATAAACTCAAATAAAAAAAATAATATTAAAGTATGATGTAACAAAATATTAATACAAAATAAAATTCAATGTAAAATTAAAATTTTAAAAATATTAAAAAAGTTGAAAAATTCATTTTATTTTGTGAAATGCAATGTTAAACAAGTTTAGCATATTTGTTAGTTGAAATTAATTTTTATTTTTTTTCTATTAACATTAAGTTTTATTAATAATTTTAAATAAAATTCAATGTAATATATAAACTTAAATAAATTTAATCTTGTTAAAAATATTTCAAAAATATCAATTATAGTAAAAATATTTGTATAATATTATATAAAAATTAAATTTGGTTTCAATTTGGAAAGAGATCAAATTGCTTAATTTTAAAAAATATTGGAATTGAAGTGAGACAAATAAAAATATAGGGATAAAATTGAGACTAAGGCAATTGACACTTGGTATGATAGTTACAAGTAACCCTACCACGACTACATCATACTGCCATTGTCAAGACGTAAACTTGACATATGACAATTTTTATTTTAAAAAAAAAATGAAGTGACACGTATGATGCAAAAATACAATACCTATATCGGATATGGCACGTATCTTATATGTCGATGCGCTAATTTTGAAAATAATAGGACATGACACATGATATATGCATATTAAAAAATATACAATTTTTTTAAAGACATGAGAAATATATTATTGTGTGAATCCAAATTAAAATCAAATGTATTAAATATTTTAAACATAAAAATTTATAAATTATTGTCATCATAAAAACATTATATATATATATATATATATTAGATATTTCATTAATAAGTATCAGTAAAATATCCTAAAGTATCGATACGGATACATGCCGGATACAGATACGTGGAACAAATTGAAGTATCGGTGCACCATGATACCTCTTATTAGTTTAAATAATTATAATAAAATTATTTGAACGGACTAGAAAAAAGTTAACTTCGTATTCCTTAATAGTTTATTTTCATTGATTTTGGTGAATGAAGTAAATTTGATGTAGGCTATATATAGATAGATAGATAGAAAGAATAATGTGTAGGTGAAAAGCAAGAATAAAAGGGCAGAGATAAGATAGGATAAGGAAAAGAGTTTGTGTGTGTATCTTAGGAGCATATGTTGTGGTTGGGTAAGGAAGAACATCTTCCTAGGCTAATGCTAATGCCACTTTCTTTTCACTTTCTCCATTCCTACCCATTTTTCTTTTTCTAATTATATAAACCGTTTAATCTTCCACTTCTTACTGCCACCATATTTTTGTTTCGTACGTCAAATTTTCCTCACATCATGTTTTCTGTTCTTGCACATGCTTAGCTGCTAAAGTTATTGTCGTATGGACTAGTACAAAACAAACACTTCTAACCCCATAATTTCATATCTTTTATTTCTTCTTCATCGGATTGTTCCCTACCCACATGCTTGTGTGTTCTCATGTGAAATACAATTATTATAGTCTCTTAAAAAAGTACATAAATTAGTTCAAAAATAAATAAATTATATAATCTCAAAATAATTACGAAACAAAATACTTAATGGTTATATAAAGTATTTCATACGCATTTATCATCTATCAAGGACATCAAAGATTACAAAAACAAATTATTAGAGAATTCAACAAAATATATATCATCAGCAATCCACCTTGTACAAGAGGTTGACATCATTTTCAACCCAAAATCTTAAGACAATAGGTTTTCATCCATATGTTGCTCAACTTTTTTATGTCTACCTAATGTTTCAACCATGAGTACCATTTTTGAGTCTGGTTTCTCTGTTGAATTTTTTGTTATGTGATCTGTTGAACATTAAAAACACATTGTTTTGGTACTTTATATTTTAATATATTTTAAAATTTAAAAATTAATGGCCATCAGTATAGTTTGAAGACACAACCATTGCTAAAAATTCTCATATTACATGAGAATCTTCTTGCAAATTTGTTAAAAAAATTTGCAAGAAAAGACTTTTTCCTGCTATTTTTTTAAGAATCTTAATTGGTAGGTAATTCCTTCGTGAGTAATTATTTCTTACAAAATTATAAAATTTGTAAGTATTTCGTATAAAATTTGTTGCGAAAAGTGTTTTATACAAAATATTTTACAAAAAAATTGATAGCAATTTTCTACACATTTTTTTTTTCATAATAAAATTTATAAGTATTTTCTAAAAAAAATTTAAAATAAAATTGACAAGAACTATGATTTTTTTAGTAATGAACAGAAGAACAATAAAAAAAAACCATTAAAAAAATATGAGTTTTTTTTAGTAGTTTTTTTTATAATCTTACGTCTTTATGTACAAAATTGAAGTTATTAATAAAATAAAAATATCTTAAAACATTTCATATCAAACAAGGTTAATTAGTTTACTCTCTAGTAATCATTCCTCAGTCATTACATCTTTTATTTAATACTCCTACTTGTATATTCTTGGTGCAATCATGTCGTTGAAACCAGTCATATCAAGTGAAACAATTGATTAAATTATCATATACTGCTTTTAAAACTTTCAAAACTAATATAGAAAAAGATAAAAAAGGAATATCTATTGAGTGAGATATCTTCACTTGTGTGACATTCCTTAAATTAAAAGTCATTTTTCCCTAAATGGAATTACTTAAGTCAATAATACAACAAAAACTTACATTGGACCAAAATGAATCTTGCATCAAGCTTAGAAGAATTTTGAAATTATCAGGCTAAATCCCAAAATGAAAGTTTGAATTTAAATTTAATTAAATTAAATAATTTTTAAAATTATCAAGATATATATATATATATATATATATATATATATATATCATATTTAGGTAAAAAATTAAAAAAAAAATAAAACTTAGACAATATAAATTTAATTATATTTTTCAAACTATTTCACATACTTACACTAATAAATAAAAATAAGTCATAACATTATTTTTCATTTATTTTAACATGGTTAGAAATATTTTAGGATGCATTCTAAAAAAATATAAAAAATAACATGTAATGTTTATTTTGTTATTATGTATTTATAAAATATTTAAATACATAAAAGTTAAATTAAGTTATAATCTCTTTAAGTTTCCAATTATCAAGTAGTTGACAAAATTAACTAATAATTAGGAGTATTTCTGGTGATATTTGATTCGATTTTCTTTTTGTTGAAATACATTCAAATTAAACATAAAAAATATATACAATTCGTTTTGGTTTCATTTGAAAGTGAACAAATATGAACAGAATTAAACCAAACCAATTTGTACGACGGGGCGGGACGGAGACGAGTTTTGCTATTCATATCCATCCTGTAAAAAAATTCATCTCCATTCTCATACTCAAATCCAACGGGTATCAAACTTTTATCCCATCCCCATCGGCTAACGGGTATAATCTCGTACCCATACCCATACCCATTTTCTTACTACTTCAATATTAATTTGAAATAATTTTTATAAAATAATAAAATATTATAGTAAATGAAACATAATATTACCAAATATTCAATATTAGAAGGATGGTTATTTCTTCGATATCAAATATTTTAAAATAATTATTTACATTTTAGATTATAATACCAAATAAAATTTCATGAAAACCAAAATAATTATTAAATTTTCAAATATAATGAAACATAGTTGATAAAATATAAAAAATAATTTTTTTAAAATTAAAAAAAAAATTCAAATTAAAATATATTTTAAATGTTTGTTTACTTCAATCTTTTAAATTCTAATAAATCTCTTTTTTATGCACTAATAAAAGTTATAATACATCATTTGATCAAAATGATACAAAGAACAAATAATAATTATAATAAAAGTTTAAAATAAATTATAATTATTTACATTTTAGATTATAATACCAAATAAAATTTCATGAGAACAAACACATTTATTAAATTTACAAACACTAATGAAACCTAGTTGATAAAATTTAAAAATATTTTTAAAAAAATATAAAAGGAAAACAAATATTTAAATTAAAATATATTTTAAATATTTTTTTACTTCAATCATTTAAATTCCAATGAATCTCTTTTTTATACACTAATAAAAGTTATAATACATCATTTGATCAAAATGATACAAAGAACAAATAATAATCATAATAAAAGTTTAAAATAAATTATAATTGTTTATATTTTAAATTATAATACCAAATAAAATTTCATGAGAACCAACACATTTATTAAATTTGCAAACATTAATGAAACCTAGTTGATAAAATTTAAAAATATAAAAGGAAAACAAGTATTCAAATTAAAATATATTTTAAATTTTTGTTTACTTCAATCTTTTAAATTCTAATGAATCTCTTTTTTATACACTAATAAAAGTTATAATACATTACTTGATTAAAATGATACAAAGAACAAATAATAATCATAATAATAAAATTTTAACATAGATCTTATATCTTTTGAACTTCAATTATGTTGGATGGTGATAAAAAAATATTCATGACAATTATATTAGATTTTTATATTGTAGTAAATAAAAGTTATTTATACAATTATAGTGAAAAAATTACAGTATAATTGATAATGAGTTAGAAAATAAAAAATAATTAGATAAAATATATTGAAATAGTATTCTACATAATGAAAATAAACAATAAATAAAAATATTAAAAATTTAACCAATGTTTACAAACAATTTGAGAGACTATTGAAAGAAATCGCACAAAGAAAAACAAATGTAAAATTAAGGGTATGATAAGTTGAAAAATATCTTAGAGATATAAGAAAACTTTTTAAATATCAACATAAATACTCAATGATTGAGAATTAACAAAAATTGTTTTAGCGAAACAAAAGTGTTCTTCGAATGAAACAAAAACTAATAATAATAAGTAAATGATTTTTTTTATAATACCTAGTAAACGAAATGTTTTTACTATTAAATACTTACATTGAGAGTATTAAACATTTTCATGTGAAAGAAAAATATACAATAAATAAAAATATTAAAAAATAATAGAAATATTCAAATATGAGACATAAATATCAAATATAATAGAAATATTAAATACTTACATTGAGAGTATTAAACATTCTCATGTGAAAGGAAAATATACAATAAATAAAAATATAAAAAAAAATAAAAATATTCAAATATGAGACATAAAAAAAATGTAATTGACATACACTTTTTTAACATAATTACATAAAAGTTATGATAAGATGAAAGATATAATTGAAATGCGAATGAGTTTCATGACAAACCAAATCATTAGAAGAAATAAATAAAAAAAACACACACACACACACACACACACACATATATATATATATATATATATATATATATATATATATATATATGGTTACTTAATTAATTGTGAATATTTTAATAATTTAAACGGGGATGGGTATTATGGCGGAGATATGTACATCCTCATACCCATCCCCATATCAGTTGAAAAAGTTGAGGATTCCTCATACACATACCCATACTTAGTCAATGCAGGGATTCCCCGTCAAAACGAAGACGGGTTCGGACAATACCCACGAGGCAGATTTATTTGCCATCTCTATGTACGAGTTGATTTAGATTCGTTTTTGTGGATTTTAGTTTCTAATTCTATTATTTTTATTAAAAATTTACTTTTTATTTTCCCCTTTTAAATTAAATATAATAAAACATATGTTATCCACGATTTAATACCAATATTGAATAATAAGCTAACAAAATATAAAATTAAATATTGGTTTAATTTGTCATTTGGTCTCTATTTTGATCTAAAAATATTAAGTTGTATCTCCAATTTTTTCTTTTTAGTCTTAAATTGGTCCTGGTCGGTGAGAAATTGATGTAATTAAGTTTTTTTTTTCCGATAGTACAATACAAACGGTGTTAAAAACAACATCATATGTTAATTTTTAGTTTTCTTGAATTTTTTATCTATTTTTTTTTCACGTGTTATATCAAAATTGTGCCATGCGACACTGTTAGTGGGACATGACAATGCCATGTAGCAAAGCCTCAATTTAGTTCCTACATTTAAGTTTTTTGATTAGATTTAGTTTGACTTTATGTTAAAATTGAGCACGGTTGTCCTTTTCCAAATTGGAAACAAATTTATATTTTGTATAAATCTTATGCTGCTATTAAAATTGACATTTTTATTGAATATTTTTAGAAATATTTTTAATCTATAGTTCAAGTATATAAAAACTATTAAATTGATTAATATAGTTAAAAATTTTAGACATGTAAAAATTAAAAAATATAATTATTAATTAAACAAGTTTAGATAAATAAAAATTTATTTTAATTAATAAAAACATCTATAAAAATGTTAGAGTTGGTTTATATATAATTTCATAAATTTTTAATAAAAATATCAGCATAAAATTTATACAAAAGATAAATTTTGCCCAAAATTGAAGAGGGACAACATTGATCCATTTTAATGAAAATTTGTACTAAATTGAATAAAAAACAAATATAGAAATTAAATTCAGACTTTGTCACGTGACACTCTCACGTCACAATGCTATTGTCACCACAATGCCACGTGATACAACTTCGACCTACAAAAAAAATTCCATTTTTTTAAATTAAAAATATTTAAATATAATAATAAAAAACCACAAATTGACATGTAACACTATTTTTGACACCATTTGTCAATACTAACAGAAATGGCTTAATTGTATCAATTTTTCATAAATCGAATCCAAATTTTGATTAAAAAAATAGAGACCAACTTAACATTTTGAGACCAAAACAGAGACCAAATGACTAATTAAACCTTAAATATTTAATATTTTTTAGATTCATGCTAAACACTATTATGTATTTTTGATATCTCAAGTATGCTTACTTTCAAAATAAAACATGATGATCATTTGCCTTCACATGCAAAAATTTATTAATAAATAAGAAAAAAATATAGAAAAAATATGGGAGGTCAAACCAAATCCATGCAATAAAAATTACAATTCTAAACATAGGTAGTTGAAACCTATTACGAAAAAAATCAAATCGTAATATAGGTTACAAAATTTCATTTCCTAATTCTGTAATAGTTAATTTATCCGCATAATGTTTACCTCTCAATAAATAGGTGAACGTTTAAACTCTATGGTTTTACATATTTCTAAAATGGTTCGTCACCGTCCTTTAAAAGCCTATGAGACAACTTGAATAGAGGAGAAAGTTTTACATATCAACATTAAATCACTTTCCAATCAAATAAGTCAATACCAAACCAATTTACAATGTTCAAGTGTCAAGATAGCACCTATGAGTTATGCATAAAGATATTTCTACATTCCAAGAAAAGAATAAAATTCATTAATGAATTTTCCCAAACTACCTCTAAATAATTCTCCACATGCAACATCCCACCCAATAGTTCAAAAACTCAAAAAGTACTTGATTATACAAAATAGTTTTTCCCATTCCAATATTAATATCAAAATATTTTTTAAAAAAAAATCAGCATAACATTATTCATACTTCTCTTAGAATTGTTCCCACATATACCTTAGATAAAGTCTACGTAGCAACCTACATAGAATTGTTGTATTGATATCTTTCTTGATTCACATAGTGAAAGTCACAACTACTAGGCAAATCAATTTTAACAAAGCACTACTAGGAAGATTAAAAAAATAAATTAAATTATCCGTGAATGACTAATTCAGATAAGGAAAATACATCATGCAACTAGAACGATATAATCACTATCGTAAAACAATAAAAATATAAATGCTGGATAGACTCGCTTGTAAGCATAAACGCAGAATATGATCCTATTATTGATTCTGACATCTTCATGCACATAATCACACTTTTACGCACATAAACGCACATTCATGTACATAAACATAATATAAATATTGATTCTAATAATCAATCATAAACAATATCCCATACTGATAATCATGATGTAAAAAATAAACACGGAAGCTTACCTGAATTGGCCATAACGATAATATTAGAGCACTAATGATACGGTGATCTTCCTCCTGTATAGCACCTTTATGTAGAGCACCTTTATTTTTCTTTGATTTTCTCTCTTGATGGGGATAGGGAGAAAGGAACAGGAAAAGTACGTTATGACTCTGTGTGTGTGCTCTCAGAAGGGGACCACGACCATTTATAAACTGAATTACTTAAGTTTTAGTATTTCTAATTTGGTCCCTCATCAAATTAGAAATTACTAACTGGTCTCTACACAATATTTATTTTCATGACATATGCCTTTAGCTAGAGATGGCAAATAAACCCGTCCCCGTGGGTATTGTCCGAACCCGTCCCCGTTTTGACGGGGAATCCCCGCATTGACTGGGTATGGGTATGGGGAATCCCCGACTTTTTCAGTTGGGTATGGGGAT
>Ga0209589_1009187_pt1 | contig 15044 bp, 7 predicted proteins | sample CowpeawhiteBW_FD_187525 | JGI IMG/M metagenome (GOLD analysis project Ga0209589, IMG submission 187525) | Root nodule microbial communities of legume samples collected from California USA - Cow pea white BW (SPAdes) (version 2) | ecosystem: Host-associated > Plants > Roots > Nodule | place: USA... | reverse complement strand
TCTCCTCACTCTTCCCCTCTGCGCGCACTCTCAAATGCAACCTCTGAAACTTTTTTTTTTTTTTTCCATTTCTGAGTATCATCAACTTCATATTTAATAGAGAATCAGAAATGGCTAACGAATCCTCATCGCAGCAGTCATCGGACGACGCAGAGTCTCCGCCACCCTCGGAACCGCTGCCGCTACAGTCTTCACGGTTGACAACGCAACGTAAACCCTAATCCCTCTCACGGCTGCGCGGCCCTGCCCGCCGGGGACTACGTCAATGATTCACGCCGGCGCACATTCGTCTCCAAACCCTAACTCTCTTCTTCCGCACGAGAGAAACGTCCTAGGTCCTGCGACTCGATGCCACCACGCCAACCACCGAGACTAGGTCCGCGAGCACCAAGGAAAGCAGCCCTCCGGCCGTCGCGACAACGATCGCTTCTGTCCGAGACTCTGACTCTCTATTTCTCTATTTCTGATTTGTTCTTGGGTGTGAACGATTGGGGAAGATGAAATATGAGAGCTTTGTGCTGGGATGGGGGTTCTGATTCGGTGTGATGTTGTATTGCAGGGAAGCTCTTGCGGTTCGACGGTCGGTGACAGATTTTTCCGGCGAAGAGGAAGAGGAGGAGGAGGCAGAGGAGGAGGAAGAAGAGAAGAAGAACGAGGCGGATGACGGTGGTGACGCGAAGGTCCGTTAAACCTATCATCAAGAACGTGCAGAGGGACATGTCTCGCGAAAAATTTAATTAAAAAAAAATATTTTTACCTATGGTTCCGGTTCATTTAGAATCGAGGCATAAAAGGGACTTTATGGCTTCGGGTAACAACCGAGGCCAAAAGAGGTACCTTTTGGCCTCACCCCAATATGCCCCGGTTCCAGACCCGAGGCAAAATGAGGAAAATAACCTGGGCAAAAAGCCCTTACTACACTGGTGAATGGAGAATCAGGGTTATGTAGTTCTTTAAAAACTATTTGGAAAAAAGATCTTAAGAACATTTTAAATTTTTGGGAGGTGAACCCAACAAGGACTTGGCTTCGCTCCTATGTATTTTCATTCAGAATGGAAAATTAGGGATCACATAGTTCTAAATAAAAGACTATGTTAGAAAGATGTGATTTTTTGAAGGTGAACCCGACAAGGATTAGCCTTGCTCCTACGTATCTCCAATTAGAATGGAGAATCAGGGATCACGTAGTTCTAAATGAAAAATACTATTAAGAAAAGAAAGAAGGGTTTGTAAACTCGAATTGTTTTAGAAAGGTTTTGTAAGTTGTAAAAAGTAATTATCAAGCAAGTTTGAGACCAACAACATAATTAAAAAGTATAAAAATTACTGATTACCAAACAAGTTTGGGACTCGATATGAGCATTAAAGTTATGAAAGTAATTATTATCAAGCGAGTCTGAGACTCGACATGATAATTAAAGTTACAAAAATTAATGATTATCAAGCGAGTCTGGGACTCGACATGATAATTAAAGTTATGAAAAATCATGATTATCAAGCGAGTCCGAGATTCGACATGATAATTAATGTTATGAAAATAATGATTATCAAACAAGTTTGGAACTCAACATGATAATTAAATTATGAAAATAATGATTATCAAGCGAGCCCAAGACTCGACATGATAATTAAAGTTATGAAAATAATGATTATCATGCAAGTTTGGAACTCAACATGATAATTAAAGCTGTGAAAATAATGATTATCAAGCGAGTCTGGAACTCGACATGATAATCAATGTTATGAAAATTTTTATTATCAAGTAAGTTTGAGACTCAACATGATAATTAATGTCATGAAAATAATGATTATCAAACAAGTCCGAGACTTAACGTGATAATTGATGTTATGAAAATATTTTGAAAGATTTTAATTATCAAATTATCAAGCAAGTTTGAGACCCAACATGATAATTAATGAGAATTTTGAAATTTTAATTATCAAGCAAATTCGTGGCTCAAATGATAATAATGTTATGTGATATATCTATAAAAAACAAAATAAATAATTGATAATTTTTGTAAAATATTATATATCTCTTTTAGAAAAGAATACCACCAAACAAAAATAAAATTTTCTCAACTAATGCCTGAACATATTTATTATTCAATAACTATCTCAAAATTCTTTATTCTAGTATTCATGTTTAGTGTGCATCTTGTGCGTTATTTTGAAACATCTAATATTAGCAGCATATTATATTACCATTAAAATCAACACTCGCATTCTAATAAAAGAAATTAAGGAAAAAGTATAAAAGATTTTGATTAATAAACTAACGTACCAAAACAAGCTTTCAATTACAGAGATTTATATATATATATATATATATATATATATATATATATATATATATATATATATATATATATATATAAGGTTTATGTTTCTTTGACACCTTTATGTCAACACACATATGCAACTTTCATCTAATATTAATGACAATAAAGCCCATCCCAAATTTCGTATATTACACAACCAACCATTTCTTTTGACATAACAAACCCACATTATAAGAGGCAATTTCATAAAAACAATAATAGTTAGAACATGCACATACAATGCCATGACAAGTTCAAGCTTTAGTGTAAGAGAAGGAAAAGAGAAAAAAAAACAATCAATATGTTCGGTGCTATGATCTCATATAAATATCACAAGTAAATATAAAAGGAGAAAGAAAAACCTGGATTTTTTTCACACCTGTTTTATGATTTTTGCTTTTCAAAATCAAAATAATATTTGCAAGTGTATCTCTCTTATCTTCTCAAAGCTCTATGTTTTGGTGGCTTTGGTTCTCCAAGAAGTATTTTTCAGGTGCTTTTTCTTTGTGTTTGGTATCATGGTGTGTGATCCCTTAGTGTGAGTTGTTCTAGAATGATCGTTAATGAAGGGTGATGAGAGTGAGATCCAAAAAGGATCTTATTGACCTTGGGAAGAAGATGACAGTGGATAAAGGAGAAATGTATCGTTATTTGTTGTGTGAAAACCCTTCTTTAATGAAGCGGAGAAAGAAAAGAAAAAAGAACTCGAGGAACGAGCGTAAGAGACCATGAGATCCTGAGACCTTTTTTCTATTCTTTTAGCATCGTTTAAGATATTTACTGTGTGCAGAGGTTGAGAGAAATGGCGAGAGAATCTAGATTGTAGGAGTATAAGGAGGATGTAGTTGAGTAACGGTAACATATAACCACTTATTTTGAAAAACAAATTCTTACTTTTCCTAATTTCAATTTTATTTCTTTCTTTAGTAGAAACTATATATATATATCTTTTTATTTTCTTTTATTTATATTAGTTTTTTTATATACTTATTAGTCTAATATATTTTTTTAAAATTAATATTTTTATATTTTTTGTACCGTTATCTTTTTTCCATTTTTTTAAATTCAAATTTATTTTATAAAACTATTTTGATTATTTAAAAACTATTTTTCTATTTTCAATATATTATTATTATTATTTTATTATAATTTTTTTTATTCTAATTCTTAATCATAAAAGTTATTTTTATGTTTTTTGCGTTTATCTTTTAAAAACTTATTTTCTCTATAAAAATATTTTTCTTATCTTTTTCTATTTCGTTTACTTTTCTATTTAAAAAATGTTTAGTTATGTTATATTATATATTTAAATTAGTTGTTTAGGAAATAAGAAAAATAAGATTATTATTAATAAAAAAAATTATTTTATTTTATTTATTATTTAGTCACCCGGATGAAATTGGGTGTTGGCAACTATATAATTAAGAAAACTAACCATTAATGAAATTACTTCATTACTCCTCTTCAATTTATTGACATGTGTTCATTATTGTGTGTATTTGGTCATTTCCCAAAATTTTCAAATAACTTCTTCTTATGACACATGTACAAACGTCTATTATATATCTAAGAAATAATAAAATTATTGAAATAGACATTGCAATTTGTTGACATGTGTCTAAAATGAAGGGTTTCTTTTTTGTCTTTTTGATGTTGTTGTGTTTTGGCTCGTGAATGGTGATAAAATTTTGAATGATTCTACATTTAATGGCTCCTTAAAATTGATTGACGTATTGGCTAATAGATAATTACTATTCTTCTTTTTCTCCAAGAAAAGTTATTTTCAGTCTTCTTCTTCCATGGAAAGGCAATTTTACAAAACTAGAAAAAAACCCTTCGGTCTCAAGGTTAGTTCTCCTTCTTCTTGGTTTTTTATTATCTTCATTTTTACTTCTTGAAAGTCATTTTTAGATGTGCTCTTACTCTTTCTTCATTAAAGCTTTAGTTTTTTTGAGGTTTTTTGTGTTGAAAATGGTTTCTCCATCCTTCTTCTTCTTCTTCACGAAGGTTTCAATTTTTTTTATTTCATTCTTCATCTTTTTCTTCATGCATTCTTCTTCTTCTTCATGTATCCTTCTCCTTCCTCGTGAAAGGCTTCACTTTTTTTTTTTTTACTTTTTTTCTGTTGGAGATGGTGTCTCCGTGTGTTAGTATTTTTTAAAAGTGTAAGTTCAGATTTCTCTTCTTCTTCATAAAAGGTTGGATTTTTTTTTATTTCTTTTTGTGTTAAACATTGTGTTTTCATGGATTTGTAGTTGTTGAAAGTCAATAGGTTGAGTTTTCTTTGTTCTTCTTCATAGTCTTCTTTATTTTTTTACTTCTTCATGGTCTTCCTTTTCGGTTTTCAATTTCTCCCTCTTCATACCGTTCCTCTCAATCCTCAGTGTATCGCCCTTTTCGACAAAAGGTGAAAGTTTTCAAGTAATTTTCAACCCAACTAGTATTTTTTTTTGAATATTTTAACTTCATTGGTGTTACTTTTCCTTATGTGGAGTGTGGTGGCTGGCATGGTGGTCCATGGACCGTGGTAGCTTGCATAGAAGTTGTAGCGGTGAGTGATAAAATTGTCGTTGACGCAATCAAATTAATACTACTTATCTATAACAACTTCAGTATTGTTAAGAAAATAGTCAACAAAATAGAAAGGGTAAAGCAACCCAAAGTCGTCACCCAAGGAAAATGGAATTGCCTTTTATCAAATTAGTTCTTATAAAAACTATACAAAATAGTTAGTCTAGTTATAAGAGGATTAAGATAAATTAAAGAAAGAAATAGAATTGAAAAGAGATAAAAACAATAGTAAAAAAAATAGGTTGATTCCATTACTTTTTCAAAATACATCTTTGGTTTCCTAAAGATTATTGTGATTAATTTTTTGTTAAAGATTTCAAGTTAATCAATTAATTTGTTAGCGTCCTCACTTTTAACCAAAATAATTTCTCAATCAAAAGTAAGAAGAACTTTATAGATTATCCATAGTAAATTTAACCAAAGTAACTTCTCAATTAAATGTTACTAGGCCTAATCATGTCTATTCTTTCACCTCTTATATCTAGTAAAAAGTTAATTAACCAAAGTAGCATCTTGATTAATTTTAATTAAAGTTTTCACCTCTAATCATAGTAACTTCTCAATTATTAGCAAAAACTCATTCAATCATATGAAAGTTTATAAATTTAACCAAAGTAACCTCTCAATTACAATTTAAAAACCCTTAGACTCATATCATTTTATGTTATGTAGATTTAATATTGTGCAAACTTGCCACAATGTAAAAATCATTACTTTTATTAGATTAAGAACCAAAAGACATAGGTGAAAATAAATACAAGAATTGAAAAAAACAAATTTATTCTAACCTCAAAATCCAATTAAGAAATTATAGTGGAACTAACCTTTGAAGCTTAGCCCTCCATGAAATGAAAAAGTAAAATAAAAATAGAAGAAAGTAGAGAGAGAATGGAATTAGGTCCCCCTGAGGGTTCCTAAACTCCAAAGTGTTAAGCTTCCCCCTTCCTGCTTTCCCTTAGTCTCTTTATACAGGCTTTGATTGGACTTGAATCTTATATTTTCTGTTGCTGAAATCTTTTATCTTTTGATATAATATCTCTCAAATAATTAACATATTTTATCAATTTCTAAAATATTTGGAAGATTTTCTCTATTGATAATTTGAGATATACCAAAGATAATTAATTAAAAATCTTTAATTATTCAACAACTTAATTTCTATCTAATTTCCAATTATGCCCTCTCTTTTTTGACTATTTGACCAACTTTGACTAGATTTTTGACCAGAATTGACTGTTTGGCTATCCTTGCCCAGTTGACTGCCCCATGAGAAGCTGACACATGGCAACACACACACACACACGCGCGCGCACACACTCTCTCTCTCAAGGTTGTTTCCCCAAGGGATGGCAAGGTGCAGATTTTGCTACTGCAATGGCTATTGATGTTCGTCGTTCTCACCAAGTTTGGAGAGCTTTGGTGGTGGCGTGGTTTGCTCGTGATGTGGTTTTGTCGCAAGCGTGGTAAGGTGCAGAAGCAAAACGTGTTGGTTGCTGCGTGGACTTCCATGGTTCATGAACAATGGTTCGCATTTTTTGGCAGCACTTGGAGTTGCTGTTGTGCGTCACTGGTGAGATGTGCATTGCACTCGCGTGGATGAGGTATTGCAGTGGTTGTTCGAACTAATGCGGGTGCTTGGCGAGGCTGTGGTAGTGCATGGTTCAAGCGAGCTGTAGTGGTGGTTTGACATGGACTCCAGGTAGATGATGGTGCATAGGATTTGAGCGAAAAGATTATGATCATATGGCACTACTTCATTGGTCAAATTGTAACATCCTAACTGGATATTATTCATTTAAATATTAAAATAATAAAAAATTAATAAATTGCATTTATTCATGAAGTACTTTCCCCAAAATGTGAGAAAAATTAAAACTTTACTTTTTACACACCAAAAACAGAATTCAAAAATGAGTTCAACTCTTAAAAATATAAAATGATTCATAGTATTGATTACAAAAATGATCCAAAAAATCCATAAAATATTTCCATATAAAAACTCACATGTTGGCCCCACTCTGGCTCTAAGTATCTACATGCTCACTTGTATCAACATCTACTCCCATGTAACGAGTTACATGATCGTCGCCAAACACATAGATAGGGTGAGCTTAAAATAAAAAATACATCATAAGGTACATTATAATAACAAATTAAAACCCCCAACACTTTTGATACCCTCAAATCGCATACCCAAACCACCCAAACCATTCACATTTTCCTCTGGACGTCTCTTGATTCTACACCCTTTGATGATTACATTGATTGATCCTTGTTGCCACAAGTGTCTACTCGTCCCTCCGACTACAGGCCACCACCTATAGTCCACATGTGGGAATGACTTTGTCACGACCACAATCTGCAACACCAAGTGGAGTTCCCCAATACGAACTATAGTCCGTATTTGTCCCAAGACTACCAAACTCGTCGGCCAACACCGAGGAGGGCAATCTTCCAGAATCCATCCATACGAGCCATGATCTCGCACATTCCACTGGACTTCCAAAACCACCAGGCTACAACCTCGAGTGGCCACGTGTTACCCCAATACAAGCTACACTCAAAACTTGGCCCCAACAAAGAAACCTCAAGACCTCCATCCAAAGTCGTGTAGAATCCTCTTCATCATCCAATTCTACACTAACGCGTAACTCCTCGCTCGCATTGCTTAGCGAAAAATGGTTCCCGACCACCTAATGGAAACAACACGTCGTCAGGTGCCACGCACCTCTAGAACCCCCCTGTCTAACAGAAGTTGTTTGGCAAAGCCATCTCTGTGTGGTCAGCGAGACTTAGTATTCCCTAGTGTGCGAAGTAGCTATACTTGGATCAACCAAGAGCACAAAGTGGTCGGGGCTAATCTAAGTTAGATTCCTTGCACCAATTCAATTCTTATACTTCTATTTATCTTAATTTTTCTTCAGTTCTAATGAAATACACTTTGTTTTTCAGTTTCAAATTCTACTCCTAAGTTTTTGTGTTATGCTTGTTTACTCTTCAATTTCATTTTATGCCTTGTAGTCTTTATTTTCCGAGTGCTTTAATTCTAATTATTGCTTTCATGCTTGTGATTTCATCATAATTCAATCTTTGTCTCTAATTTAGTGGTTTAAACATGGTTTACAATGCACAATTCAATGTTTCCTTTTGGGAACCAAGTTACTCCAAAGTGGGCACACATTCACGAGATGTCTTCTTAAGTGCAAAAGGATCCTTGTTTGATCCCTAAAACAACTTTCACATTCATGTTTGATTCTGTAGTTTGTGATTCTGATTTCATTTCCTCTGTTGTTTAAGATTATGTGCCAATTTACCTGCACTATCTTGCTTTAATTTTCTGTAGTAAATAGTTTGATTCAGGTTTCTATTTTTGTTTTGGTTGAATTCCTTATTCCATGCAATTTGTTTTCCAGTTTCTTTGCATTTGAGTAGCAATCTTGATGTTGTCACTGTAAGACCCGGGAAAAATTAGATTGAAGGAAAATGTTTATGGAGTGTTGAAGAACCAGGTAGGGGAAGCCAACCTTGCTTTTTTTTTGTTGCTTTCTTCTCTTGTTTTCTTTTTTTTTACTTGATGAATGAAACTTGAAAAGTATGCATGTGTAGAGTAGGGGAAGCCAACCTTGTTTTCTTCTCTTATTTTCTTGGTATTTGTTTCATTCTCTTTTACAATGCTGGAATGTTTTCTCATTCTTTTTTTCTCTTAGCATTATTGTGGGGCTGAGGGAATGGAATCAAATAATGTTTTGTCTGTTTCAAAACTGGTTTCGTAACACACCTTGCAGGTTCCTTTTCTTTTGGTTCACTTTTTATCATTTTCCTACACTGCACACTTTTCATAAAGTGAAGGTTACTACTTCTTTAACCGTTGGATCAATCTGAAATTTTAACAGCTGATTCTTAACACAAAGTTCTTGACTTTGACTGGTCGGATCTTGAATCAGAGCTCTGTAGTGAGAGCAGTTTTTATCGCAAAGTTCTTGTAGTTTTGTTGTGGACAACATTGACCTTTGTTGCTTGTTTGGTGCATAACTTTCTCTATAGTTAATCAATTAAGTTGGTTATTGTTGCATTTGATTCCTGATTCAATCATCTTTAATTTGAATATAAATACATAATTTTTGGAGTTTTACACAAGCTGCAGTTTTATTTCTAAAATACCAAATCGTTTGCATAATGTGTTGTTAAGTTGGATTGAATAAAATTATAAGAATGAGTTATTTTCAAGAGAGAGAGATGTAAGTGAGGATGTTGAGGCATGAAGGTGTGCAAGGCTATGATTCATGTGGGAGAGTGACGTGAATAAATGAGTTATGTGATTAGTGGTTTTTCTTGGTTTGTATGGGTTGCATGGTTATGTAGTTGAAGCGGTGGTTTGAGGATAATTAATTGTGTGTGATGTTGTACTGTGTTTGAATGAATGTCACTCGTTGGGGTCGTTGTATGAATGTATTATTTGAAAAGTTGATGGGTTTATGCTATGGAATTTTATTTACCATGCATGATGTGATGGTGAGTATTTTGTTGGCAATATGAAATTCTCATGTGTTGCATGTTGATAGTGTTTTGCCTTGCTTGAAAGCTCTTGGTGGAATCTAATGAAGATTTTAGATGAATGTGATGCTATGTTTGGTTTAGTATGATTGTTTGGATTTGGGGTTTGTGTGTTCAAACCAAGGTTGGATTGTGATCATAAAGTTTCCGTGTTAATTGAATGTGACGTTGAGTATTATTGGACATGTTTTATTTACGAATGTCTTTTATGAATATCATTGTTTATGGTTAGCTTACCCCTATTTGTTGTTTGTATGTTTGTTGTATGTGCGATGATTGTATAACGTATGTGTTATACAGGAGCAGATGATAATGCAGATACTTTTGGCATGGAGTAGATTGACGAGAGACTGGGGTGGACTCGGGAGTTTTTATAAGTTATTTAGTTGTTATAAATCAGATACTATAAATATGTAATTTTCTTTTATTCCAAATGTTATTGGAAGTTTTTGACAAAGTGGCGTTTTGAATTATGAAATTTAAATTAAATTATAATTTTTTTATTAATACTTTTTACGCCAAACGTGTTCATTTTCTAACTATCCGTGACATCCCAAAATTTGGGGTGTTACAGTCCCAAAATTTTACGCCAAGGAAATTTTTTAATTTGTTTGGTTTATTGTCACTAGCTGGGCTTGATTGATTCATTATCATGCTAGGTTTTGTGCATCCACGTTTTCATGCTATCATAGACCCAATTATGGTACCATAGGGTCTCATGCATATTGTCATCTAGATTAGTGTTGCATTCATGCTCTCATTCACGTTCACATTAGAATGCTTTAGATAATTTCAACTTGCATTTTCATAAGCTTATCTTGTATTTGCATACCATATCCGCACTCATTTTAGTGCTGCTGTTGTCACATATCTGGAATTTGCCACCACAGTCCAAAATTCTACATCATTTCTGCTAAATAGATTCTACATAATATAGGCATCTCACTTCATGTTTTCACTACAGCTAGGTCTTGATTTGGTCTATAAGTTTATTCTGCTATGAAAGTTGCGTTGCCTTCATGTGCATAAGTTGAATGTGGTTCTCCTTTCATTCATTTCTTCTACTGCATTTGTGATCTGTTTCTCTGCTGCCATTGTCCCATCTTCTTGCAGCCATATTCTGAACTCTACAGTGTATACCAGTGTATAAATTAATATAATTTTTGACACTATTTTTGGTCTGCAGCAGCATGTTCTCATGCCAATTTTGCATCCGCGTATTTTATTCATTTTTCCTCACCATTCACAAAGGTTCTTCATCACATTTATACATGTACATCCCACTGAGTTCATCTTTGCATTAAGTCCACCTGTGATAATGTTATTGAATATTCTATGTTGCCATTTGTTGAATAGTTATTGCCATCACATTAAGTTTCCAGCTTCATTCATATCTCATTCATCTAGATTCATTACATTTTCATCAATTATGCACTTGCATCCACATCCATGCTCTCACTTTTCCAATGCTAAGACCTAGGGTCTGTTGTCAGTTTGGTTGCTATTAAAATGCTGTCATGTTCCAATAGTTGATATAGGTTATGGTTTTGGGGGGTTTTTTTATTTCAACTGCAGGGTTTGTGGAATTTGCTTGAGTATGGTAAGTGTTGGTTCTCTACTAGCTTGCTAATTTTTTTGCTATCATCTGTTACTATGCACTCATAATATACATTCATTTCAGCCTATGTTATTATGGCAAAGCATTACAGAGGGAAACATTTGTTCACGTTTTTCATAGAGTTGCCACCATAAAATCAGCACTACAGATTGGTTCAATTTTGGATCATGCTGAACATTTTACAGCAGGTTTGGAACACATTGTTCATTCTGACTGATCGGATCGTTAATACGTTGTTTGACTTGGGAGAAATTAATTTCGCACTGTAGTAGTAATTTTATAGGTTTTTCATCTATTTGTTCTTCTCTATTTGAAAGTTTTGTTGTTTTTCTATTTGGTTAGGTGTTGGAACTAATTTGTGCATTTGATTGAGACTTATTTTTACTCTTGTTGATCATAGTGGAGCTATTTCTTTGTTTTGGACGACTCATGGTTTTTACCATTTGATTCGAGAAATTTTCTGCGTTAAAAATCTTGGTGTCTTTATTTGTGATTGTGGTGATTTATTATTGTTGTTCTTTGATATATAGTTGCTCCTTATAGATTCTTGCAAGTTAGGTGAAATTATATTTGCCACATTCTATGTTATATTATTTGTGTTGTTGTTTCCCAGTCAACATTTATTTCAATATAATATACATGTGTTTATATCAACATGTGTTTCTATTTAAAAAATTTAAAATAACCTTCATGTTATATATATATATATATTTTGTAGGGGACCATATTACACAATATGCCTACAGTTCACGTTGATAAAGACCTATGCATACACATTTCATTTTAATATAACATGCAAATGTTTATATATACATGTGTTTCTATTTAAAAATTGTAACGTCAATCTCATGTTGTATTTAATTTATACATGATCATATTACACAATATGCCTACATTTTACTTTAACAACGAGCAGTGGATACGCATTTTATTTTATTTTAATATAATATACATGTGTTATATCTACATATGTTTCTATTTAAAAATTTTAACATCAATTTCATGTTGTATATATTTTCTACGGGACCATATTAAATAATATGCCTACATTTTATTTTAATAACGACCTTGTATACACATTTCACTCTAATATAACATAAAAGTTTTCCTTGCATCAGCCATACATACACATCCAAATAACATATTAAGGTATTCCATACGTTCACAATAGCACACAAGCCATACAAATATGAAACGAAGTTGAAAATAGGCAGATTTACAGAAAGTACAAAAGGCCCTAGCTTCCCTTACCTGGAAAGAGCTAACAAGAGACTTCGACACCCACACAGTCGAGCACAATAGCCCTAAGAGTAGATTCTAGAGCTGGAAAGATAGTGGAATAGATTTTAAAACGAGCTTACTAAGAAACTCTAACTAGAAATGTGAATATATGACTAGAGAGGAGAGGTATGAGCTTGAGAATAACTTACATGGAGCAGGAAAACGAGGTTGAGTTACTTGACCAAGATCGGGACCAAACCCTAGCAGAGCACGATTGCTGTTTTGAGAGAGGGAAAGGGTTGTTTTTCTGAAAAGTGAAGAGAATGAGATGGTTAGGCAATTTAGGGTCTTTTGCTCCTTATGGTGTTTACTCAATCGTTCGCGTCGCATGAAACTCAATTTCAAAATATAAAAAACATAAAAAAAAAATTGGTGTCTACTCAACCTCTCACGTTGCACGACACTTATTTTCAAAATACAAAAATTATAAAAAATGTTTTTGGTGTCGACTCAGTCGCACACAGTGTATGATACTCATTTTCAAAAAGTGTAAAAATATGAAAAGAAAAATTTCAAAAATTAACAAAATCAAATCAACAATTCGGAAAATCTTTATGAAGAACTACATGATCCCTGATTCGGGTTCACCTCCAAAAATCAAATAATTTTCCAAATTGTCTTTCCAAAGAGTTATGTGATCCTGATTTTTCATTGTGAATGGAAATACGTAGGAGCGAGGTCAAACCTTGTTGGATTCACTTTCAAAAAATCATTTCCAAATAGTTTTTTCAAAGAACTACGTAGTCTTGATTTCTCATTTTTAATGAGAATACATAGGACTAAGGTTAACTCTTGCCGGGTCATTTTTACTCAAAAAATATTTTTGGTAAATAATTTCTTATTTTTTAGAAAAATAAATATTTTAAAACAAACACATCTTTTTGCAAATTTAATTATAGGTATGACCTTTGGATGGACGCAGTAGGTTACTAATACCTTCCCTACGCGTAACCGACTCTTGAATCCAAAATCTAGTTTTTGCGGACTTTGTTTTATCATTATTGTTTTCCATAGTTTTTCCGAATAAACTATGGTGGTGATTTCAAATCTCTATTTTCAAACTAATTTCTTCTTGGTTCATCGTTCCGTCACAATTTAGGTTGCAACAAATATCACTATTTCTTTCTGTATTTTTTGCTGCACAAATATTTTGCAATGCAAGATTCAAGGTGTGCACTACACAAAGAGCCTAATAGATTGAAGAAAATTATGATTCTATGATCATACTTGCTGCCTTACATACTACTGCATTGTTAGTTATAATTTGTACCACATTTTTTGGTCCACCTTCCATATTTATATCTCTCATGTGTTTGGCAATAAAATCCTTGTCCTTTATCTCACCATATTCATCTATTGATTTCAAAAACATTGGTTCACTATCATTGATAGCCATAAAATAGATAAGAGGTCTTCTTTGAGGGTTGCTCCACCCATCACTAACAATTGTCACACCTTTCTAGTTCCATGAATTTCTTATAGGCTGTAAAAGATTTTCTACATGACTTTTTCCTTTCTCAAGCAGAGGACCTCTCAATTTATTATATGATGGTGGTACATATCCACTAAGGTTAGCAGTATTGGCAGCAACCCAAATTTGATAATGTTGTCATTGACGCGAACAAATTAATACTACTAAACTATAGCAACATCAATATTGTTAAGATAGTAACCAACAAAATAGAAAAGATAAAGTTAACCCTAAGTCATATAACAATGAACACAAAATTGAATCCTAATAAATTAGTAAATATAAAAACTATAAAAAAGGGGTTAGTCAAATAAAATAATATTAGAAAAAGATAAAAGGATATAAAAATAATTATAAAGGGAATAAATTGATTCCACTACTTTTAAAATATATTCTTCATTGGTTATCTAAGAATTATCGTTTATCAATTATTGTCTTAGATTTTCAAATTAATTCATGTAAATTCTTAATTAATTTGTTGGCGTTCTCACTATTAACCAATATACATTCTCAATTAAAAGCAAGAACTTTGTAGATTAATCATAATAAATTTAACCAAAGTACATTCTCAATTAAATATTACTATTTCTAATCATGTTTATTCTTTTCCCTCTTATATCAACAATAAGTCTCTAATATCTAAAGTTTTTCTTAGCTAATTGCATTGTTTTAGGTAAGTTTAAGGTGTTATTTGGAATTATCAACTTAGAATTAGTTTATTTAGGTTTTTAGGCTAGCTTTACAAAAGTAGCTTAATTAGGTGATTTTAGCATATTTTTAGTATAATCCTTAGGAGTATTTATTAGTAGGGTCTAGTTTAATAGATTTAATAATTTCATAAACAGGTAATAGCATATTAGTTTAGTCTTTAATTTAGGTACAAAGGCTTAGAAGTAAAGTTGGTCTAGTTGTAGTATAGTTTAGTGTGACTAACATCTATTTTGCGATTTTTTAGTTTAATGCAGATAAAAGAATCAAGCATAGTAGTCAACTACGGTAGTTTCAAAACCTATTCTCCTCTCTCCCTAAGGCCCTTAACTTTACCTTAATTACGCTTAATGACATTAAAACAAAAATGACATTAAAAATTAAATTTTTACGAACGCCAGGTAGAGTTCCCATATACGAACATAGTCTGTATCGTCCCAAGACTACCAAACTCGTCAGCCAACAACTGAGGAGGGCAATCTATCTGGACCCATCCGTACTGGCCACAACCAGCACACTC
>Ga0209589_1009185_pt1 | contig 15045 bp, 11 predicted proteins | sample CowpeawhiteBW_FD_187525 | JGI IMG/M metagenome (GOLD analysis project Ga0209589, IMG submission 187525) | Root nodule microbial communities of legume samples collected from California USA - Cow pea white BW (SPAdes) (version 2) | ecosystem: Host-associated > Plants > Roots > Nodule | place: USA... | reverse complement strand
TTTTTTTTTTTTTTAAATTGTCATGTGCTGAGCTGTAAACTTGGTAGATATTTCATTTTTTTTTAAGCAGCAATGTTATTTTTTTGTTAATAGTCGATAATACTCTCCAATTATAGACAGCTCAAAATATTTTTAACACAAGAATCAGATTTTTCTGAATTTTGGAATAATTGTAATTTTTAAATTTAAATGAAAATTATTTAGTTAATTAGAAACTAAATTAAACTACGAAATATATTTATATCAAATAACCAAAATTGGTGATATTACAGAAACTTAATAACTATTATTGGTGTAAAAATATAAACAGTTTTATAATTCTTAAAATTTAAAGGTAACTGTAGAATTTGCTATACAGGTGCTCTATTAAACTGTGAAGCATAAGGTGTCCCTTTACTTAAGCGAAATAAATGTTTATGGATTATTAGTCTAAAAGTGACGAAATAGCTTTTAGTAATGTCCTCCTATATTATCTAAGTATTCTTTTTAAGAATTTAAATATGAATTTGAATTTCACATTATATAAAAATAAAAAAAAGGTAATATATAAAAAAATTTACAAAATTGTTATCTTAAAGTTATGGAAATGAAGTGGTGACAAGTTTATGGACTATGTAATATATAGAAGAAACTATAAACACATTTCTTTCAAGCATTTTGAACTGTTAGAAAAAAAATAAATCTCCACAAGTTATTAAAGGCATATTTTGTCCAATTTTATTTAAAAATTTGACTTTACTGAAATCAATAATATATTTTAGTTGTTTGTTTCCTAATATCTCCTAATTATCTCAATAAAATTTTATTTTAACTAGTTGAATAATGAATAAATTACAATGCTTACTATTAGAAGAAAAGAAGAAGCAACTGGCATTTATTAAATATAATTATCTCAATAAAATTTTATTTTAACTAGTTGAATAATGAATAAATTACAATGCTTACTATTAGAAGAAAAGAAGAAGCAACTGGCATTTATTAAATATATAAGGTGTAACATCCCGTTTTCATAGTTTTTTTTTAAATTATTAAACAAAACATTTAAATTTTAGCAATTCAGAAGCAAATGATGACATAGGCCAGAATAATGCAATACAGTCATCCTCAAAAATAACCATACATACACTGATCAACCTATACTGTCCGTACACGACAAAAGGGATTACAAAATACCCGATCAGCTAAGCAAAAGAAAGAAAAGGTCACATATGCTACTGGTACGCCTAATGAAATCATCTCACGTCCCAGAGGGTGTATCCTCACCTGCACGTTTATCTGCTCACGCCATCCAATCGAGACGATCTTTGCAAAGATAGAAGACACACACAAACACACCATAGAAACTAGAAGGGTAAGCTAACTTGAATGAAGAGTAACCATGCAATTTATTTTATGCTAAGGCAGAAAACAGGATTCATTAAACAGTCTATCAAAAATCATCCAATTAATTCCAACTATAACACCACACGCCATTCTAGACTCGATATCCGGATTATGTAAGTGGCATTGGAGCTCTTGGTGACTTGCACTTGAGATGGTTCCTAAACTCTGCAGAGTTTTAGGCACAAGGGGTATTCACCCCAACCACTCTCAAGGTAAATCCCATCACCTCTATGATGGATCGGATTCATAGACCAGGACCTCCTGCTACTTCCCCCGACGTAATCCATCATACTCTACTTGAGTCTTAATGGTTACTGGAAGCGTCAGGATATCACCAATCTGAGTCCTCATGCCCTTACATTTACTAAACCACATTCCTTAGGATTTCCCTTGACATCCTAACTCTAACATACTTCCATTCACATCAAATTCACACTCAATTCCATCACACAGTCCAACATGCATAAGGATCACATACAATATCAACCATCATCATCTTAAAGCAACCAATCTAGCATCAAGAAATCAAAACAGTGGGAAAACCAATCTTCTGCAGGGAGTCTCGCTTAGGCTAGAGGGTCTCGCCTAAGCTAGAGAGTCTATCTCGCTTAGGCGAGTTGATCTCGCCTGGGCGAGACATCATACAGTGGCGAATTACAAATCCTGGGCGAACTCTCGCTCAGGCTAAACTGGCTCGCCTAGACGAGATGTCATCTCGCTCAGGCGACCTCAGCTCGCCTAGACGAGATTTCGCACAATGACAAGGGTGAGCTTCTGGTATTTTCGCTCAGGCGAGACCAACTCGCCTAGGCGAAACCAACTCGCCTAGGCGAAACTACCAGGAAATCCTCCCTGTTCTGCACATGCAAGCTCGCTCAAGAACATCTCCCACTCAATTTCACACACCAGCAGTCTCAAACATCAATTAAACAAGCAATCATGCAATTAAAGCACTCACGAACACAATTCACATCAAAATGAGTTACAGAGTTAGCTTCCCTTACCTATTCTTGAGTTAAAGTTTGGGTGAAGACAACCTAGAAGAGGGGAGCAGAATTCCTCAGCTGAACCTAGAAGAATTTATCATCAAATCACACAGGAAGCATGAGCACTGGATTAGACTCTGAATGGAAGCAGAATTTCGAGTTGAATTTCGAATTCAGAATTGAAGCTGCAAGGAAAACTTACCTAGGAGATGAGAGGCTATGAGTGGAGGCAGCAGAAGGCTCAGGCGTAGCTTCTTCTTCAGGACCTAATCAAGAAGCAAGGTTGGTGAGATGGAGGCAAGGGTCAGAGAGAGGGAGACAGAGGGGAGAGTTGAGTTTGCAGAGAAGAAGAAAATGAGAGTGGGTTTGATTGTGTTTCTGAAAAAAAGGAGTGTTGCATAAGGTGTTACATATGTTAATATTATCAATATGATACACTTTTTTTTTACAAGATTTAAATCCATGATCTCATGGAATCTACCTAAATTTTCCAATACTTTTGACCTACCCTATCGGTGGATTTCCACCAGGTAAATAAAAGAATTCAGAAAGTTATGTGAACATTTTGTTACCACATGTTACATGGAACATCCTATACTAAATAAATACTACTTGAACGTGTTCTTAACGCCGTTGGAAATTGAACATCTTCACTGATATAGCAAAGACCAATGCAAAAACCACTGGGAATGCAACCATCACAGCTGCAACCACTCCAAGAAAATCATGCTCAAAACCGAAGTAGCTTCTTACAAACCCTTCTACTGTTGTTCTTCCGTCACTAGATTCCATGTTTTTGTGTATATCTCCATATTGTGAAGCCACCAATCCATACAAACTCCATGCTACAGGGTTAATCCAACTGTACCATCTCCACCACACTGGGATTCTCTGTCATTATACATAAAAGAAGATCAAAATAAGATAAAATACATTAAGATATTCTTCTGTGCTTGGAAAGTACTAATCTACAATAGTGCATGAGTTTGAAAGGGAGACAAAACTTACTGGTCTTGGGACTATGAATCCTGAGAAGAGATTCCACACTGCATAGAATGCAGAGGAAACTATAGAAGAAATGTGTTGGTTTGGGGTCACTGCCACTGACATCATGCCATAGTAGGTGAAGGTTAGGAAGGTGAAGTACATGAAGAATAGGTACCAGAAAACTTTAGTCACAGTCCATTCAAAACCAATCATGGCATAGATTATGATGCCATATACCACAGCTTGTGCTAGAACATATGGAAGCTCAATTACAACCTGCAAAACAAGAAGATCAATATCAGAAAAAATGCAGAGGTTATGCATATTAGCAGTGTTATACTCCATATTGAAACCAATTACTGATGTGTACAATTTCCTAAGAGACATGTTGCAGCCTAGGACAATGTAGGACTTGTGAGGATATAGAAACACTCAGAGGAAAAGTTTTTGATAAAAGGAATTGCTTGCCTGAGCAAAAGCATATGGCAAAGCTGAATACATTCCAGCTGCTTTTTCCCTGTAGAAGACAGTTCTTTCAACAGCAACCACTGGCTGCACTGCATTAGCATTCTTAATGCCAATAAGAAGAACAGCAGCATACATGGAGCCCATGGCATTAAAAAGATCTTGTTGTAGGTCACTGCAAAGATTGATGTCAAAATTTACTGTTAGATCAAATGCTAGTTACAGGTTGTAATAGTTTGAAGCTATAACATTTCTAAGTTTGTGGATTGTTTTGTTCTTACATTTTGGAGCCAAGGTTCCAAAACATGCTACCGATCACAACAGCTACAGTGGTGGAGTAAAGAAATCTAATGGCAGTGTATAGAGGATTGCGCCAGTAAGACCAATGTTGTTTCCATAAGCAAGCCATGCATTGAGTGAAGAATGAAGTTGAGTACTGTGAAGGAAAATAAAGGTCTTTGGAACCAGGAGCTGGAGTACTCAATTCTTTAATAAGTCCTTTGTTTCTCCTGAAAAAAAATGCCAAAGTTTAAATATCAGTAAACATTCTACACTGTCATAAAAAAAGGCTTGTACTTTTTGCATTATAAGTTCTTTCAGTGAATTATATCTGAGTTCTACTCTACAGTTTGATTACACTTCACACAACTGAAAGTACCTGTATAGCTCTGAACTTTTGTACACCTGTGCAAAATCGATCCCCAATTCCATTTCTTTTGCTGAAGTTGAGACTTCCAACATCCATGTTGCTGGATTATAGCCATCTTTAATCTTACTGACACCTTGGATTTCCTTCAAGATGAAAGTATGCACATGAAGTTAATGATATGAAGCAAAACACGAATTCAGTGATCCTTATTTATCAATGCAAATTTTCTACCTCAAAGTAACTAATTAAATGGGAAGAATGATGTCCAAGTGGCCCCACATATATTTCTTGCCCTCCTTGCTTCATTAGCAAAAGCTGCATTCATAGTGACACAAAAAAAGGATTAGAAACTCAGAAATGGAAGAGAACAAATTGAAATTGCTACTTTTTTAAATTCTTCCTATGTTAGTTACCTCATCAAAAGATTCAAATATATCTATGCTTGGCTGATGGATGGTGCAGACAACTGTTCTTCCTGTGTCTACTGTGTTCCTAACTGCTCTCATGACAATTGCAGCAGCTCTTGCATCTAGCCCAGAAGTTGGCTCATCCATGAATATTATGGAAGGATTTGCGACAAGTTCAACTGCAATAGTCAACCTCTTCCGTTGCTCAGTTGAGAGACCATTAACACCAGGTAATCCAACTAATGCGTGCCTCAGTGGCTTCAGTTCCACAAGTTCCATAACTTCCTCAATGAACATCTGCAACCATTTAACACTGTCAAACTTGGTAACGATGATTAAAGGAACCTTTTGTAACTTTAGTTGTTTGATGACATGATGGTTCCAACCAGGATTGGTGAAAGGTACTAGTTTTGGAGCTAATACATTCATAAAAGATACTCGTGAATATTCAAGTGTTCAAACCAGTTATCCTCGTATGCAAAACTAAAAAGCTAAACTAACCTTCCTTGTTTCATCATTGATTTCTGGGGACAACCGAAGCCATGCTGAATAAAGCAGGGATTCATAGACTGTAACATGAGGAGAGTGGATATCATTTTGCTCACAGTATCCAGAAATCCTTGCAAATGTTTCTTGCTTTTTTGGATAACCAGAGATTGTGATATTTCCGCCAATATAACCCCCAGTTTTTCTACCAGCAAGTACATCCATCAGAGTTGTTTTTCCAGCACCAGTCACACCCATTAGAGCAGTGAGAACACCTGGCCTGAAAGCTCCACTGACACCCTTCAAAAGAACCAATTTATCCTCAACAACACCTCTGTTCCTCATTTCCTGCAAGTATTTAATAATTTCATGTCACAAGAATGCTAGAAAAGATAAACACAAGCATTTTCAATTTGTTTTTTTTTTTTTGTTTCCACATTACCACTGGCATGTCGACAGAATATGTTACATCATCAAAGGTGATGGAATGAGGTTCAAATGGAAGAACCATTCCTCTTTTCCTGTTATGATTTGTCTCTGCATCAACTGCTTCGTGCCTAGTAGATGAAGTATGGGGAGAAGTGCTTCCACTTGTACTTTCACCATTTCTCACTGAAGTAACCCCAATGTTAGCCTTAAGGTGTAAGGTGAATTGAAATCAAATATTACTTATGTATATATAGATATTATTCATTTGCAGTTGGTATTGAATTACCTTTATTTGAGTACTGAGAAAAGCTATGTTTTGTGTTCTTCATCACATTAGTTCCCTTTTTACTACCACCATTCTGGTCATTGCTTTGAGATTCATCTGATATAACAGCCTGATGTTTCCCAAATGCTGCATGATTAATTTTGTGAAGTTAGTACACAGGCATACCTTTTGGTAGTTTGTCATACATTTAAGGTACTCACGATTTAAGTATTTAAGGGCAAGGATGTAGCCAAGGTTGAAGAGTAATGTATATCCAATCAAAGCTCCAACACCTATCCAGTACCAATATGACTGAGTGAAGAATCCCCGAGATTTCAAAATTTCAACTCCTAGAGGCTCAGTAGAGTTTGGTAGAACCTGTCATGGGAAAATATGTTCAAATCAAATGTCATATTATTTATATTATAAACCATTGGAAGGCATGAAAATAAAAATACAGATTAGTTAAAACTTACATGTCTCCATCTTTCCCCAAGAAACTCATTATTTACCATAGCATTTTGCCCATACATCATAGGTGATATCCAGAAGCCCCATAGCCACCATTTTTTTATGTTGTCTGGGGGATTAAAGGGCACAAAGATGCATTGTTAGTGTAGAACATAAAGTGACAAAGCCTAGAATGTTTAGTTCTGTATCCTTGATACCTTTTGATAGGACAAAACCACTCATAGAAAAAAGGATGGCCAGTGTAAACGACCCAAGTGTTAGAGCCACTGTCATTTCCCTCCCAACTGCTGCAATTAATCTGAACAGTGCCGAAGCCATTTGATTTACAAGTGCAAGAACAAGGTATTGCCTAAACAATCTGCATTAAGTTGACATATAAATGCTCTATTAGTTATTAATAGGATTCAAATAGAAAATTATACAATAGAGAAAGTACTAATTTACTAGTTTGATGAGTACATGTGAAAGCATAGGTTTTTTACCTTCCAACATGTGGATCAAAACCAATGACATAGTAGGTAAGGAATACCCAAACACCCACTTCCATAAAAGTCAAAGGGAATTTTAGGATCCATGCAGGAAGAGCATACACCCATGAAGGGAAAAAAAGATAATCCCTTTGTTTGTAGAAAACAGGAAGCCTTGAAACAACCATGGAAAGTTCAGCCAATCCATTGAACATAGTCACAACAACGCCATAAAACAAGGCACCCACATATATGCCTCCATGAGTCACTGAATCTCTGTGCATCTCTGTCCGGAAGAAAATGGTCATGGCAATAATTGCCAATGCTGCGAGCTGAAAGGAGGGGAAAGTTATCAGTAAGAAAATAACAGCATTAGATGATAATGATAAGACAAAAAAATGAAGCATTCAATTTCAAAACCTACTTGGAAAAGCTTGAAGGTGTAAACGAATGAATTGCGTTTCATAAGTAAATATTCTCTGGACAAGCAAGCTTTTAGCAACTCCCATTTTCCCACTCCATACTTTTTGGTTGTCAAGGCAGCTGGGTGACTCTTGGACTTGTCAAATTCAGTAGCAAGTTCTTGAGCAAGGCTTCTCCCAACATGAAATGATTTATGTGTCTCTGAAAACTCTTTGGCTGTGACAAATCTATAAGGTTGATCTTTGTGTGCCCAGTACTGCTCCTGATCCTTCCTTGATGTTACCTATAACATAACATATTAATGATGAAAATTAAATGTATGAAACCCCCTTTTACCAGAGCAGACAGATTGAGTTGTTGAGACAATACACAAGAACACTTACCTCTTGCAAAAAGTCTGCCACCCCTTTCCTCTCAGGACATTTAAAACCCATTAATTCGAAAAATTCAAGGACATGCTCACGGGGACCCTGATACACAATGTGACTATCAGAGAGTAGAATAATGTCATCAAATAGATTGTAAGTCTCTGGTGCTGGCTGCAGCAGCGAGATGACTGTGGTTCCTTTGAGAATGTGAACATATTGCTTCAGTGAATTCACAATTTGAAAAGTTGTTGAGCTATCCAACCCAGTGGATATTTCATCCATGAAAAGTGCTTTAGCTGGTCCAACCAGCATCTCCCCTGTATTCATAGATATATAATTATTAACTAATAGAATCTTGGAATCAAACTTTCAGGAGATTAAACAAGATACACTTCAAGATTGAAATCAGGTTAACTTTACCTGTTGTAACACGTTTCCTTTGTCCACCAGAGATACCTCTTAACATAGCATTTCCTACAACGGTATCAGCACAAACCTCTAGTCCCAAAATCTGCAAATGCATATCCAAGAAACAAGAGTCTTTTAACCGAAATATGACATGGATGGAAAATGATCAGAGATTGGTTTTAATGTATAAATTTTACCCTCAGTACGTAGTCTGTTATCATATTTGCCTTCTGGCCTTCAGATGCTACAGCCTGAGCATTATGAGTCAAAAGAACAACCAATTAGTCATCAGTCATTCCAATTTCTAAAACCAAACAGCTTTTGATATTAAAAACTTGTTAAGCTGTCATATTTTTCTTTCACACTTTGGTCTGAAACGCTACTGAATGCAAGTCAAATATGAAAAACACATTCTTGGCAGAAAAAAAAAAATCATTACCTTCATGTAGGCATCAATATCTGGATCAGGCTTGATGCTTGCCTCCTTTTCTCTTCTGGACAATTCCGCTAGCAAGTCTACAGATGTTAGACATAGTCAAGAGTTAATTTCCTCAAAAAAGTCAACCTGTGTTTGGAATATTGAATTTAATAATGAGTGTAAGCATAAAGAATTCCGATGAACTAACCATAACGAGGTCCAACTCCTTGGACTCTTGCCGAGAAGGCCAAGGTTTCTCTAACTGTCATCTCTCCGATGTGAAGATCATTTTGATTCACATAAGCAGCGGTTCTTTGGGGTACAAACTCATTCATCCCGTGACCATTATAAGTTACCTTTCCAGAGATCTGATCAAGAAGTAGCAGAATATTAGCTAGAGCTTTAAGATAAGAAAACAGAACTAAAAGCATGCTAACACTGTTACACAAAAATAAATGATTTTCGTAACAAAAATCATTACCTTCAGTTTTGGATCAAGTTTTCCAGCCAAGGCTAACAGGAGTGTGGTTTTCCCAGAACTTGGAGGGCCTAAAAGCAATGTCATTCTGAAGAATAAAAAACGGAAAAATCGTGTTATATTAGTCCTCCAAAGAGATATCAATGACAATAACACAACATCAGTACCTGCCAGGCTTTATTTTTCCACTAACATTCTGGAGAATGTTTAAATGTTGTTTCATGGTTGGAAGTATATGAAGAGAGTTCATCAGGCCCTTGAAGAACACAAATGAAACAAAACGTCAAGTTAGTTACTTCGCTAAGATCATTTAGCAAGTTCGACCATATAATTAAATAGGTACTGATATACTCACCTCCACTATATTAACCATGAAGTTAGTGAACGTAGGCAAAGCTCTAGTTCCTACACGAGCTTCTGCTTCGATGTTCAAGTTCTCAAAACGAACCTCTATGGTAGGAAGATCAATTCCAACTCTAATATTATCCAATCCAAGAGGAAGAAAAATAGGAGAAGCCATTAGTGCGTTTGTATTAAAATCAAGAAGAATGAAACGAGAGTGAGATTCTCACCTATCGATTCTGCTCTTGAGCTTGAGCAAAAACCTCTCATTGTCCTCTTCTGCAGTTCTGACGAGTCTTTCAAGCAAAGCTCTCTTTTCTTGCAACCCAAGTTTCTGTACATCGATCTCATTGGCTTCCCCATCAGGTGAGGTGAGCAAAGCTTTCCTCAAACGTGCAACCGTGGGAAGCTTCTGAATAGCAGCCCATTTGAGAGCCTCTTCATCATTCTCCTGTTCGAATGAGTTTGAGAATATCTCTGCGTCACTGTTCCTCCAAATGGATGAACTTCCAATCCTTAAACTACCCCCACCCTCCATGTATCTCAAGCAAAGTCTGAACCTTTATGGCACCCCACTTGAACTGCAGACAAACAGTACCCAGAAGAAACTACAAATCTGGAGAAATATCTACTTTAAAGTTTGTTTCTTTTGCTCTTGTTTTGCATGACCCAGTAGCTTTTTTCTTTCCCTTTTGGGTGATTGAGATCTAACAAAGGTGTTGGGATGTATATATAGGGAGAGAGAGAGAGAGAGAGAGATGGAGAAGGAACAGGAGTGAGATGATAAAGGTATGTCATTTATGTCAACGTGTCAAACTTGGTGGGAGAGTGTGACATAAAATAGCATGAACACAGACATAACATAGCTGGGTTGTTGATGTTGCTTGCAAATGAGGGAGACGTTGAAGGTGGCCACGACCATGGCATGCAACAACTTGGTTTAGTTTGTTTTGTCTTTTGCTTTCTTTTTAGGAAAGGAACCAAATTGGAAATGTGGAAGCTGACATCACTCATTATGTTATGTTATCTCTCTTGTACCTTGGAACTGTTACTCAGATTTTGGGTGTGGATTTATTGGGGTTTTTCTTTTTTATAAATGTGTACATATTCACTACAAGATTTATCTGGTTTGGAAAGTCAACTCAAAATGTGATGGAAAAACAAGAGGAATTGTATAGAAGAAAAATTTTACGTAATATATTGTCCTTTTTTGTTATTATTATTTAAATTGAATTAAGTGTTTATGCATATATTGTAATAGTAATATTTACAAAAACAAAATAAAATCAGAGTTAAGATAATAAATATTGTATTAAAATTTTGTCTTTTTGTCAAAGTTAAAGATAATTTTTTATATTAATACTCATACTTTTTCTTGATATTTTAAATTTATTTATTTTCCTTAAACACGATTAATCTTAATGTTCTTGAAATTTAGGAGTTGATTAAGTTTTCTTTTAACTGTCCCTTACTGAGAATAAAATGACAATACTATGTTATTGACATTGCATTATTAAATTTTTAATATATGGTTTTAAATTTCTGAAATTAGAAAATAATATAAAAATTAATAACTATATATTTGAGTTGACATGGAATAATAATAAAAAGTTTACTTCTTACAATTTTCAGTAAAAAAAAATTAAATTAATACAATAAAAAATGTTGTATTTACTTTTCTTCTAAATTATTATACTAGTTTAATTATTCGTGTTAAAATTTTATTTAGTAATAAATAAATAAATGATTTCTTACAAATATTATTAAGTTAAAAAAATAATATGTTACAAACTATTTCATCAATTTTTCTCTTAATAAACTTTAAAATCATGTTTTTATAAAAAAGTAATTATTTATTCAATATAAAATTTAATTTTTAGACATTTCTAATGAATATTTTTTTATTTTATTCAATAAATATTCCATGCTAAGTCACATATCAATTTTAAATATATTTATTTTTATTAAATACTAACTAAAATTATTTTGATCATTACTTATTTTAATTAATCAAATTAATATAATTTACATCAAACTTTTTATTCATTTTTTCTTATTTAATATTTTCATTTTTTTAATATGAAGCTTTGATTAATTTTTATTGAAAGCTACATGGTTGCTCTTACATTACATAAGCAATGATGTGAAGTAAGAGGCTGATATATACAGTGATGTTGGTTCGAAGTTGGATAAGGAAAAATAACAGTTAAAAACGAAAACGACACGTTATGTGATGTATGTGATGTGATGTGATGTGACATGTGTGGGGTTATGTATGTCCAACCCTTTATAAATTTCATCATCACTTATGTGTATGTATGTTCCTAATTATGGTAGCAAATATTGACTTCATTATGATGAATTACAACATCTAATGCAAATAATGGCGACATCATTCTTGACTAAGGGGTGTTTATCAGATTCAATTATTATAATTAATAAAAATAAGTACAAAACATATGCATAGTTTATGATTGATTTTTAATTAATTTTGGCCTTTGACTTTGAACTATAAAATTAATCTCTTAAGACAGAAACTTTGAATTTAATTCAACAACATCGCATACCTAATACAATTTCGAGTTTTGTCTTATTTCCATTTTATTTATTCTATAAATAATATTGAAAATTAACATCATCTAAAAATTTATAAACATCAGCCATATTATTATTTTAGAAATAAAAACATAATAAGATATATGGTAGGAACAAAACACGGCGAAAAAGATAAGGCATTACATAAATATTGATTATTTTAATATAGTTTTTTCACTTTAATATATATATATATATATATATACATATATATATATATATATATATATATATATATATATATATATAAACGTGTTTAATCTTTGGAAAATCAAAACAAAAAAAAAAAATTATTAGGAATTAATAAGACATTAAAGTGAATATGTGATTTTTGTTTTCATTGGTGTGACTTCTAAATAAGATTCACTTTGTCCGGCTTTCCAAAAAAACTTCTCTTACTCGTCGGTTCGATTTTAAGTAATTTATGAATAATAATTTATTAAGTTTTTACTTCATAATTTATATCTTTCTTGCGAAAATAATTAAATAACAATCAATTTTAAAAAAAAATAGTTATTATATTAACTAAGTTAAATATCATTTTATAAACTATTGTTGGTATCTAAAATAGTTTTTATAATGAATAAAAAATATAATTTACTTTTAAATTAAATTCTAAATCAATCTTTAATACTAGTTATTAAAGTTTTAGTTATCAAATTAGTGTTTAAATTAGTTTTCAATTTAAAATTAGAGACTAATTTGTTTTTGTAAAAATGGTAGTAAAGTTAGTAAAAATCGTAATAAAGTTGGTATAAATATGAATATAAGTATACATTATCCAAAAGATAAGGATGGAATATAAATTTTATGTGAATTGTACAGAGATAAAAACGAGGATAAATTTTCACTTTAAAATTATCATCCTGTATAACATTTTGGCTTACGATAATGAAATGGGATAACCTAACTTTGGTTGACTCTAAATATGTCTTTACGCTGTAAATAAATTTCTCTTATTACGATAATAATATTTATTTAATAGTATTTTGAGTTACGTGGATGAATAAAGAATATAGCTTACTGTGGTAATAAAATTTATTTAATAGTATTTTGACTTTCGAGGGTGAATAAATAATAAATAGGTATGGAACCGTGGACCGACATAAGAAATAATGGCTTGATTTATTTTTTAAATATTAGAAATAAATGAAGAGGAGAAATATGTTATACTTCTTAATTGAAGTTTGGTTGAATAAATCACTTTTTTACTTAATCACATGTGCATTGGTTAATTTAAGTTATATGAGATAGTAACAATTTTTTGTTTTATGCGTATAATTGATTTAAATTGGGTAAGTTGAATTGTATGATATTTGGCACGTGCAAATTGAAGTGTTGAGTTTTGAACCCTAATTCCAATTACGTGCAGATTTGAAATTGAGGGAAGAGGTGGCGAAATCAGAATTTGGAGTGACGCTTCAAAGCGTTTTTTTCAGTAGCTAGGGAAATTAATGTGTGCTACCATAGAATGGGTTCGTTAAAGAGTAGTGTTGAATTCAATACCATTCGGTACACCTAATTTTTTTTTGTTAAATATCATTCTTTAATATAAATTTATAATTTATTCATTTATTTATTTTACGTCTAACTTTTATTTATGTTTATTGTTCAATATTTTTCTGGGTTCTCAGTTCCTTCATTTTATCTGTGAGACTGAGTTAAATTATTGGTAAATTTTACTTAATATTTATGTTTTAAGAATTTATTTCAATTTGAGAAATTGTAGTACAAATCAAATAAATTGTATAAAAAGAGTAATGTATAACTAATTTTCATTGAGCTCAAAGGTCTAAGACAAATTAGAAAATAAGTATATGTACACTTTTCTTATAAACAAATTTATCATAGATATAAATTTTTGAAGATAAATTTTGTGATAAAATATACGATTGTCATAACAAGAGACTGGCACGTACACACGGCCACAGATACTGTGTGTACGTATTTTTTAAATATGTGTGATATTATATTAATAAAGAATAATAATATAATATTTTTAAGTTAATATATAAAATAAAATTATATTTATTAAAAATAAAGTGAAATATACCAAAAAAAGATGAGAGAATAACCGTTGATAAATAAAGAATATGAGAAAAAACATATATATATATATATATATATATATATGATTTTTTTAAAAAATTTATAAAAGTAACGGTCAATTTTCAAAACTTTAATAAATAACTATATTTTAAAAAGTAAAATTGGTATTTGAAAATATGGGCACAAAATAGAAAATCATCTTTATATATTATTATAGATAATACAAATTTTTTGTAAAAAAAAAAATCATTTCGTCCGGTATATCATTATATTGTTATTTTTTTCATCACAGAATATTCAAGAACAATGTATGTCAATCAATTATAAATTTTGGTGAAAAATATTCATCGCAAAAGGGAACATTGTTTAAGTGAAGCAATGATGGTTTTGAGTAGATACTTATTAAACAAAAGCATAGCACTTAAAGCATGACTAATTGTTTGATGTGTATTTGGACTAGTTAAGTGAGATAGTTATATATCAGTTAACGCAAGTTTGGAAATGCTTAAACAAGGGTGAAATTTTGGTCATTTTGAATAAAGAACTAACGCTTAACACTTAATTGTGTGTTTACCGTTTTGTTTAGACTTTTATTTTGATGTAATGCAGTTTTCAGTTTATGTGTGTATGAGAAAATAACTCTCATTTTCTCTCTGCATAAGGTGTGTGCGTTCTGGTTTTAATTTATGTGCCCAACAAGGCTCACACTTCAATTTCCAATATCATCGTACATATAATTGATAAATAATAAATACAGTTAGTTATGAAGATATTTTCTTACAAATGTTACATTCGACATTTCTATACAAAATACTTGAATGTTTTCTTAACGTCGCTGGAAGTTAAAGATCTTCACTGATACAGCAAAGACCAATGCAAAAACTAGTGTGAATGCAACTATCACAACTGCAACCACTCCAAGAAAATCATGCTTGAAACCAAAGTAAGTTCTCACAAACCCTTCCACTG